>OLNZ01000007.1_pt1 | contig 257658 bp, 209 predicted proteins | sample 1672981 | NCBI WGS metagenome assembly OLNZ01 (sample SAMEA3136743, study PRJEB25190) | human gut metagenome | biome: human gut; feature: human-associated habitat; material: faeces | place: Austria | collected 2013 | reverse complement strand
ATACATCATAACTTCCTACTGGAACGACTTCCAAACAGGAAACACAATAAAAATAGAATAAGAGAATTAACTAATTCTCTTTTATTTTTTTAAACAAAACAGATAATCTTTAATAGCTTCTTTATAGCTTCTTAAAGGTTCAAAACCATTATCAACCCATCTTTTATTATTTAAAACTGAATAGCTAGGTCTTGGTGCAGGTCTTGCAAATTCACTAGCTGTTACCGGAGTGACTTTTACATCTACTTCTGCTACTTCAAAGATATATTTTGCAAATTCACACCATGAACAGCTTCCGGAATTTGTAATATGATAAATGCCATAATAATCAGTTTCTATTAATTTTCCAATGGCTTCTGCTAAATCCAGAGTGTATGTCGGAGTTCCTACTTCATCATAAACTACTGTTAATTCATCATGTGTTTTAGCCAGTTCCAGCATTGTTTTTGGGAAATTGCCTCCATTAATTCCATATAACCATGCTGTACGAACAATAAAAAATTTATCGAGTATTTCCTGAATAGCCTCTTCACCTTCAAGTTTACTTTTTCCATAAACACTTATAGGACCAATTTCATCATCTTCAACCCATGGAGTGTCATTTTTGCCATTGAAAATATAATCTGTACTGATATGGACTAATGGACAGTCAGCTTCTCTGCATCCAATAGCCAAATTCCTTACACCTTCCCCATTTACACTGAAAGCCAGTTCCTGGTTTTCTTCACATCCGTCAACATTGGTGTATGCTGCAGAATTTATAACTATATCAGGTTTATTTTCTTTTATAAATTCAACTGTATGCTCTTTATCAGTAATGTCCAATGTTTTAGATGTTGTAAGTATAAGTTCATGTTTGTCATTTAAAACATCTGTCAAATCATGACCTAACATCCCATTAGATCCTGTAATTAAAACTTTCATAATTATCCCTATTTTTATTTAATAAAAACTAAATATTATTTATATTAATAAACATAATATATTTAATTATTTGAAAAATAAAAGGGGCTTTTTATTTATGAAAATTTGTATTATTGGACAAGGCTACATCGGATTGCCAACAGCTGCACTTTTTACTAAAAATCACTGTGAAGTTGTTGGAGTAGATGTTAATGAAAAGGTTGTTGAAACTTTAAATCAGGGAAAAATTCATATTGAAGAACCTGGAATTGGTGAAATAATTAAAAAAGCTGTTGAAAAAGGCGTATACTCTGCTTCAACAACACCTGTAAAAGCTGATGCATTTATAATAACTGTGCCAACACCATACATTGCTGAAAATTACACATGTGATTTAAGTTATGTTATCAGTGCATGTGAATCCATACTTCCTTATTTGGAAAAAGGAAATACTGTAATTGTTGAATCTACAATAGCTCCAATGTCTATGGATGATTATGTTAAACCTATTTTTGAAAAAGCCGGTTACACAATAGGAAAAGACTTATACCTTGCCCATTGCCCTGAGAGAGTCCTTCCAGGAAAAATCATGTATGAATTAGTACATAATGATCGTATTGTAGGTGGAATAACCCCTGAATGCTCAATTAAAGCCAGTGAAGTTTATGGTCAGTTTGTTGAAGGTGCATTAATGAAAACAGAAGCAAAAACTGCAGAATTATCCAAATGTATGGAAAATACTTTTAGAGACGTTAACATTGCACTAGCTAATGAACTTACAAAAATATGTACTAAAATAGGAGTAAATGCATTGGATGTAATTGAAATGGCAAATAAACATCCAAGAGTAAACCTGCACTCACCAGGACCTGGAGTTGGAGGACACTGCCTAGCTATTGACCCTTATTTCATTTATTCAAAAGCACCGGAATATGCAAAAATAATAAAACTAGCCAGAGACACCAACAACTCAATGCCGGAATTTGTATATGAAAATGTTAAAAAAATAACACCAAATGGCAAAATAGCAGTTTTAGGAGTTGCATATAAAGGAAACACTGGTGATGACAGGGAAAGTCCGGCATATGAGATAATAGCTAAATTAAAAGAAGACAACTATGAAATAAGCATCTGTGATCCCCATGTAGCCAATGAAGAATATGTTGATTTAAAGCAGTCTACCAAAGATGCAAACCTTATTTTAATATTATGTGACCATGATGAGTTTAAAGATCTTGATTACGATTTAATCAAAGAAAACATGGAAAAAGCAATTATATTTGACACAAAAAACATAATAAAAGAAGTACCTGAAGACATTAAGCTTTACAATTACGGAAACTTATTTACACTTTAGAAACAATAAAAAGAGAAAAAAGAAAAATTAAAAATCAATTGATTGATCAGGTTCTACTGGATTACCATTCCAAGCTTTTAAAGTAGTCCATTCTTCAAAAGGACCTACCCAAAATGAATCATTGAAAGATAAACCTAAAGGTAAAAATATTGCACAACATCCATAAAGACTGCCTGTATTGATATTCTTTTCAGCAATTTCAGCTTGGCAGCCGTTTAATCCAATAGTTAACCATCCCTTATTATCAAAGTTTTGATGACCTCCAAATTGAGTTCTTAACACTTTAGTTAAAGCTGACCTAACCTGTGATGTTTCCATATTTCTTGGCAATATTTTAAATAATGCTGCTTGAGCTAATAAATGGAAAATTCCTGTACGATAAGCCAGTGATTTTCCTAAAAGAGGGTATGTACCTTCTGGAGAAATTATACGTTCTAATTGAGATGCATATCTGCTGGATCTCATTAATTGAACATCCAATAACTCTCCTTCGTTAATACCATATTTTCTCATTACTTTTAAAATATCATTAAGCATAGGATGAATAAAAATACTGTTATAGTAATTTACATCAAATTCAGGACCGTCTGCATAAATTGCATCTCCAAGATACCATTCATCTCTAAATTTACGAATACTATAAGTTAAACGTTCCCTATCACATTCACCAGTAAATTCTAAAAGAGTAGCTTCAATCATAGAAGTAAATAGCAGCCAGTGATTTTCATATGGTGCAATTATCCTTGTATTTTTAAGTTCGTAAATAACTCTAGCTTGAACATCCATTGGTAAATTATTCCATATTTGAGTTTTGGACCTAAGTAAACCTTGAGCAAATAAAGCCATGCTCATTAAAGATTGTTTAGGCTCTGTAAAAAGAATATAATCTTTACTATTTGGATTTACTGCATTACTAATAGCTTTTAAAGTTAATACAATATACTTTTCACGAATTTTACCTTCTTCAGATTCATCAGGTCCCAATTCTAACCACGGCGCAATTCCATTAAAAACATTTGAAAATGCCTCAAGATGAGCAAATTTATTGCTTTCAGAGCTAAATGATTCAATAGACATGTTTTTCTTAAGAGACCCCTTTTTAAGATTGTTTAATACTGGAAATGCAATCTTTTGCAAGGTTTCTACCCAAAAAATCCTATCCTCCCAAACTGGAGGTTGTTCTTCAATAACCTGATTATCATTTTTTTTAAATCGTCCAAAGAATGAGTTATTCATGAACAGTATTTTATTATACATAATATTTAAAGTTTTTAATAAATCGACATTCCACAAAAAATAAAAATACCTCAAAAACAAAAGCATTAAACAAAAGGGGTTAAAGATTATGTTTTCAAACAATATTAAAAAATTAATAAATAAATTAAAAAAACCATCAACAAATAAAAAAGTTTCAAAAGTTGAAAATACTGAAGAAACAGATTATAATTTAAAAACCAAACAAAAAGATGGAGAAATATTTCAGAACATCTATAATTTAATTGATAATTTTATGAAAACAACTCCTAATCCATTATTTAACAATATAGAAATTGAAACTGTTAACAGATGTAACGGAACATGCTCTTTTTGTCCTGTTAACAAGAATCAAGACCCTAGAGAATATAAAAAAATGCCTAAAGAACTGTTTGAAAAAATAATCAAAGAGCTAAAAGAAATTAATTATGATGGAGCTATTGCACTCCATTCCAATAATGAACCATTGCTTGATAAAGAAATCTATAATTATGCCGAATATGCTAGAAAAGAGCTTCCAAATAGCTATATTTACTTATATACAAATGGTACATTATTAACAATAGACAAATTTCTTGATTTAACCGAAAATTTGGATTTAATGGTTATTGATAACTATAATGATAACATACAACTTATTGAACCTGTAAAAGAAATTTTTGACTATTGTATCCAACATCCGGAACTTAAAAAGAAAGTTTTAATTGATTTAAGACTTCAAAATCAAATTTTAACAAGCAGAGGCGGGCAGTCAGACAACCGAAATGAAATTTTAACCTTAAAATCATCCTGTTTATTACCATTTAACAAAATAGTTGTTCAACCAGACGGTAAAGTCCCATTATGCTGTTGTGATCCTTTTGGAAAAGTTATTTTAGGAGATTTAAACACTGCAAAACTTGTAGATATTTGGAATGGTAAAAAAGCTAAAGAAATACGTGAAATTCTCTATAAAAAAGAAAATAGCAGAAAAAACTTAGAATTATGCAAGCAATGTGATGTTTTAGTTGAAAAATTAGACGGAATACCTTATACTAATACAGACATAACAAATCAATGGAAAAACTTATACTCTATTTTTAATATTCAATAAAAATGAAATTTTGAAAAAAATAAACAAATCTCCATTCTAAAATAGTTTATATAGTACAAGCATCTATATATTTATCATTAATATGTGAGGTTTAAAAATATGCCAAAAACAATGTCTGAAAAAATATTAGCTAAAGCAGCTGGTAAAGACGAAGTTGAGGCTGGAGATATTGTTATCGCCAATATTGATGTTGCAATGACTCATGATTTAACCGGACCTCTTTCAGTACAATCTTTTGAGAAAATTGGTGCTACTAAAGTCTGGGACCCGTCAAAAATTGTAATACCATTCGATCATCAAGTTCCAGCTGATTCTATCGACTCAGCTAACAATCATATTATAATGAGAAAATTTGTTAAAGAACAGAAAATTGAAAACTTTTATGATGTTAATGCAGGAGTCTGCCATCAGATTCTTCCAGAATTAGGACATGTTGTTCCTGGAGAAGTTATTGTTGGTGCAGATTCACATACCTGTACTCATGGAGCTTTAGGTGCGTTTTCAACAGGAATTGGTTCTACAGATATGGCTATGGTATTTGCAGAAGGTAATTTATGGTTTAAAGTACCTGAAACCAACAGATTTGAAATCACCGGTGAATTAAAAGATAATGTTTATGCTAAAGATGTTATTTTAAATATTATCGGCCAGGTAGGCGTTGACGGTTCAACATATAAAGCCTGTGAATTTGCAGGAGAAACTGTTTCAAATATGAGCATTTCTGACAGAATGGTTTTAACAAATATGGCTATTGAAATGGGTGGAAAAACTGGTTTAGTAGAACCTGATAAAAAAACTATTGATTATGTAGAAAGCCGTTCCAACAAAGCATATAAAGTATTTAAAACTGACTTAGATGCTCCGTCACTTAATATTATTGATATTGACGTAAGTGAGTTGGAACCGCAAGTAGCCTGTCCTCACCATGTAGACAATGTTAAAGCAGTAAGTGAAGTGGATCAGGAAATTGACCAAGTATTCCTCGGATCCTGTACCAATGGTAGGATTAGTGACTTAAGAGATGCTGCTAAAATATTAAAAGGTAAAAAAGTAGCTAAAGGAACCAGAATGTTAGTTATTCCAGCTTCCAAAGAAGTATACTCTAAAGCACTTGATGAAGGATTACTTAAAATATTTGTTGATGCAGGAGCTTTAGTATCTGCTCCATGCTGCGGTCCATGTCTTGGAGGACATACCGGAATCATAGGACCTGGAGAAGTAAGCCTTTCCACATCTAACAGAAACTTTAAAGGCAGACAAGGAAGTCCAGATGGAAAAGTTTACCTGTCTTCTGCTGCAGTAGCTGCTGCTTCAGCTATTGAAGGAAGAATTGTTGCACCGGAGTGAGAATATGAAAGGAACTGTTTGGAAATTCGGAGACGATATTGATACTGACATTATCCTTCCAGGAAGATATTTAATTTATACAGATGAAGAAAGATTATCCCAACACTGTATGGAAGGATTAGATGATAAATTTAATGAAAAATGCAAAAAAGGTGACTTTATTGTAGCTGGCAAAAACTTTGGATGCGGATCTTCCAGAGAACATGCCCCAATAGCTTTAAAAGGTGTTGGAGTAGCTGCAGTAATAGCTGAATCATTTGCAAGAATCTTTTACAGAAATGCTACAAATGTTGGAGTTCCACTTCTTGAAGCTCCAGGTATAAGTAAACTTGTAGAAAATGAAGAAAAAATAGAAGTAGACATGGATAAAGGAACTATAACATCCGAAAATGGAGAAACAATCACATTTAAAAAATTACCTCCATTTATGTTAGAAATATTAGAAAAAGGTGGTTTAATTGAGTACCTCAAACAAAAAAGACAATAAATATCAGATAGCTGTTATTCCAGGTGATGGAATAGGTAAAGAAGTTATGGAAGCAACAATCTCTGTTTTAGACGAATTAGATGTTGATTTTGATTATATTTATGGTATAGCAGGTGACGAATGCAATGAAGAACATGGAACACCTCTTCCTCAGGAAACTATCGATATTGTAAGGGATTCTGATGCATGTTTATTTGGAGCTGCCGGAGAAACTGCAGCAGACGTTATTGTAAAAATCCGTCAGGAAATGAAAATGTTTGCTAACTTAAGACCTGTCAAATCTTATCCTAACACCAAATCATTATTTGAAAATGTTGACTTTATGATTGTAAGGGAAAATACAGAAGGATTATACATTGCAGACCAGGAAGAAGAAACCGAAGACGGTGCAATAGCTAAACGTGTTATTACAAGAGAAGCTGAAGAACGTATTATTGATTACGCTTTCCAATATGCAAAGGACAACAACAGAACTAAAGTTACTGCAGTTCACAAAGCTAATGTTCTTAAAAAAACTGACGGATTATTTAAAGAAATATTCTATGAAGTCAGCGAAAAATATCCTGATATTGATACTGAAGACTTTTACGTTGATGCAACAGCAATGTATCTTGTAACACAGCCTCAGGAATTCCAGGTTGTTGTAACTACCAATTTATTTGGAGATATTTTATCTGATGAAGGTGCAGGACTTGTTGGCGGACTTGGTTTAATTCCATCAGCAAATATTGGAGCAGATGGTGCTTTATTTGAACCTGTTCATGGTTCAGCACCGGATATTGCAGGTCAGCAAAAAGCAAATCCAATAGCTATGATGCTCTCAGCAATTATGATGCTTAGATACCTTGGTGAAAATGATGCTGCTGACAAATTTGATGCTGCTATTTTAAAAGTATTAAGTGAAGGTAAAACCTTAACTGGTGATTTAGGCGGCAGTGCAACTACCATGGAAGTGGCACAAGCTGTTAAAAATGCATTATAAGAGGAAATCATATGATTAAAGAATCTAATTTAGAAAAAGGCATAAGTGCCATTATCCCAACATACAAGGGAGAAGCGTTTATTTCTAAATTATTGGATTCTTTAATTAACCAAACCATTAATCCAAATCTTTTTGAAGCTGTTTTTATTGTTAACGGAGAATTAGATTCAACACCAGACATTATTAAAAAATACCAGGAGGAAAATCCTCAAATCAATATTATTTTAACTTATAGTGACCCCGGAGTATCTAATGCTCGAAATCATGGAATTGAACTTATAAATAAAGAGTACACTATTTTTATTGATGATGATGACTACATCAGCTATAATTACTTTGAAAAAATGTATGAATATGCTAAAAAAGACCGTATAGTTATTGGAACTTTTTATGATGTTGATCAAAATAGCGGTGAAGTCAAAGACTCTTATTTAACTCCCAAATTAGAAAAATCAGGATTATTTAAAAATCCTTATGATAATTTAAGAGAAATGCTTACAATTACAACAGACAAATTAGTTCCAACTGATATTGTAAAAAAATACTCTTTTAATCCTGATTTAAAAAATGGTGTTGATATCGCCTATTATATTCAACTTTATGCAGATTATGACTTTGAATTTTACATAATTGATAAAAACCAAGGTGCCAATTATTATCGTCTGCTAAGAGATAATTCTATTTCAAGAATGCCTTTATCTTATGATTTTAATGTTACAGACCGTTTAAAAGTAATTAATGAAATTAATAAGAATTTAAAAAGAGCTAAAAAAATAGAAGTCACCAGTTTTTTAAAAACATTAACTGGAGGACAAGTTTTTAAAATAAATCAATACTTGGAAAAACATCCTGAGGATTATAAAAAAGTATTGGAAGATATAAATAGTTATAACTTTGATTTTTTCCCATTTAAATATTTAAATGAAGATATCTCCAAATTAGATAATCCTAAAAGAGAATTAATAATATCTTATGCTTTTAGCCCAACAAACACTGCAACAAGCAATACAGTAGCTAAAAGAATTTTAACTGAGAAAAAAAATGTAGATGTTATTTGTGGAAGTCTGGATGAATTAGATAAAGATTTTACACTTGAAAATATTGTTAATCAATTTTTAATAAATAAAATAGTAATTGAAAGCAATTTTTCCACTGGCTGGGAAAATATTAAAAACTTTGTAAAAAAATCAATGACTGCTTTAGACAATGCAGAAGTCTATGATAAAATTTACAGTAGGGCCAATTTTGTACATTCCCATTTTTTAGCGATTGAATATAAATTAGCTCATCCTGAAACCTATTGGCGTGCAGAATTTTCAGATCCATTAATTTATGCCTTCGGAAAAGACAAATTAAGTGTAGCTATTGAGGATGAAGACTACATTGGAAGGATTAATGAAAAATTAAATCTGAATTTATCAGTTAATGATGATATAAACTGCATTTGTGAGTATTTAACCTTTTTATTGTGTGATGAGATAATCTTTACCAATAAAAATCAGAAAGAGGTTATGATTAGCACCAATCCCTATGATGTTAAAGATATTGTTAATAAAAAAGCTAAAATTAGCTCCCATCCCACATTAGATATGAAATATTACTATGCTTTTAAAAGTAGCTATAATATAGACAATAACTACTTAAATTTAGCATATTTCGGGGATATATACAGCAATAGACATTTTGAAGACTTTATAAATGCATTTGATAGTTTAAATGAAAATATAAGAAATAAAATTCGTTTACACATATTTACATCATCTATAACTCTATTCCAACAGGTATTAAGTTCAAAAATATATGAAAAAACTATTTTAAACCCTTCAGTTGATTTTTTAGAATTTTTAAACCTTACAACAAAATTTGATGTTTTGCTTGTTGAAGACAGCCAAAAAGGCAATTTTAAAATTAATCCATATCTGCCTTCAAAAATCTCCGACTATAAAGGCAGTGGAAGTTCAATTTGGGGAGTTTGTGAATCTGAAAGTGTAATGGACAACTTAGATATTGATTACAAATCCAAATTAAATAATATTGATTCTGGAAAAACAGCCATTGAAAATATTGTAAAAGACAAACTAAATATTGAAAATAATGTTTTGAATAATGACATTAATCCAGAAGAGTACTATCATCAAAGACTAATACAATTAACCCAAAAAATATCCGAATTAATTGATGTATGCCAAGAAGAGTTTAGAAAAGACAGTGAATATGAAAATAAAATCAGTGAATTAGAAAATATTAATTCCCAAATATTAAATTCAAATAGTTGGAAGGCCACTGAAAAATTAAGAAAAATTAAAAGAAAATTTAAATAATAATAAAAATCTTAAATTATAATATTATCTAAATGAGGAAAATAATATGAAAATCGATAAAAAAAGAGCAGCTGCACTTTTTATCATCTTAATTATGGTATTAAGTGGTGTTGCAAGTTTTATGTTAATGGTTATCTAATTGGAGGACTTAAAAATGGCAAAATATAATATAGGCGCAGTAGTCGCTGAATTTAATTATGACATAACTCAGATGATGTTAGGTTTAGCTAAAGAAGAAGCTAAATCCAGAGACTGTGAAATTACACAGGTAGTAACCGTTCCTGGAGTATTTGATATGGCATTAGCTATTAAAAAATTACTTGAAAAAGATGAAATTGATGCAGTAATCACTCTTGGAGCAGTAATTGAAGGAGCTACAGACCACGACCAAATTGTAGCACAGCATGCATCCCGTAAAATAGCTGACTTATCCTTAGAATACGAAAAACCAGTAGCTTTAGGAATCAGCGGACCAGGTATGACAAGATTAGATGCACACAAACGTGTAGATTACGGTAAAAGAGCTGTTGAAGCAGCTATTAAAATGTGCGATAGATTAAACGAAATTTAGATGATTACATGGAAATTCTAAAACCTGATCAGTTAAAAGAAAAATTTAATGACCCCTGGATTGCACCCTACCAAAAAGTATTGACAATGGTAGATGGAGATAAAGTCGAAATCGTTGAATTCCACCCTTGTATTTCAGGATCACACTGGTTACTTTACCAATACAAAAACAACAGTGATTTAATTGATTCTGCATACAGAGATGGAAACAAACATGTTTATTCATGCCATATAGGTTGTGCTCCACTTGATTTAAAAGCTAGTTTTAATGCAGCAGGAATTGATGAGATTATTGTTGATGGAGATGAAGTCAAAGTAACTCATGCAGGCCTTGCTGGAGCTGGTGTAGGTGCTGGAATGTGTAGAGGAATGGGCGAAGGTGTTAAATACATTGAACTTCTTGAAGAAGGGGGAGGTTCTAAAGTAGGAAGAGCCAGAGTAGTTACCCCTAAACTTGAAAAAGTAGTTATTGGTGTCGATGATACTGATATTAAAGATGCTGGTGCTACCTGGACAATGGCTCATAATTTAGGTGTTGAACTTAAAAATGAAGGATTTGAATATTTGGATCACATTATTGTTCAGTTATATCCCCATAACCCACACAAAACACAAAATTGCGTTTCAATTGCATTAACTTTTGCAGTGCCTGAAGATAAAAAAGAAGAATTAATCAAAAGAACTGTAGAAATTCTTAAAAGAGATACATTATCTGATAAAACCGCAATTGCAGTTTTAGAAGGATTAGAAATTCCTGAAAAATTAAGACAGTATTCAATAGCTACCAAGTCTGGAATGATGGATATTAAAACTGCTGAAGCTACAGCTAAAGAATTAGGTATTGATTTAATAGCTGTTACAGGAGACCAAGGAAAAGTTGGTGCTCTTGCAGCTCTTGGACTTTATAATGATGTTGAAGAAGCTGTAAAAGTTTATGACAAATCATAAACTTTCTTTTTTTACTTTTATAAATTTAAATTAATAAAGAATCCCTGATTAATATTAGTTATATGTTTTATTGAATTAACAGTGCTATTTTCAAATTTAATTTCAATTACATGACCGTCATAATAAAAGCTTTGAGTATTATTTGTAAATGAAGCATTCTGATAATCAATTGTTCCTATTTCTTCCTGATTTAAAGCTACAGCATAAGTACTATTATCTCCAAATATTGCTGTTGAATTAGCTATTGATTCATTATCCAAATATATGCTGTAGGAATAACTATTCCCACCTTTTGGAGATATGATGTATGACTCATCTAAACTAACATTGCCTTTGTTGAAAATATGATGTACTACTGTTCCTTCAAAGATTTGACTTAAACGGCTGTCCTGCAGGACATCACCGTCTTCCAGATTAAGTGTATTTTTAGCATCAATAGGAAGTCTTAATATATCTCCTTCTCCATTTCGAGTATCATTTATTACATAAGGCACACCATTCACAACAAGAGTGTCACCATAATTCATACCTAATGTCTGTAAGCTATCTGATGGCATGCGAATTACATCTGTTTCATTTTCAATTGCAGAGTCTACAGTATATGGACCTCTTACAGAAATTGTATTGTTGCTGTCATCTGCAAAAATAATTAAATTTCTGGAACTTGGTTCAATAGAAATAGTGCCTTCTTCAAAAGTAGCTGCTCCAATAAATGTTGAAATCATTAAAATCAGAATAATAACTGAAATAATTAATGGAAAATGAACTTTAATAAATGATTTAATTAAATTGCCTGTTGGAGCTTTTCTATATATGACAACAGACTTTATAATTACTTTAATAATATAACAGATAGCTATTATAAGACCTACAATAGAAACAATAACTCCTACAGCTAAAGGAATAGGCTTTACAAAAAATATTGCAAATAATCCTAAAATAATTAAGGACAATCCTACAATTGACATTCTGATAAAGTAACCAATTTCATCAATCATTACAACACGACCATACTTGTTAGCACGGTCAATAATTGTTCTTACAACTTCATTAGCCATTAAATTTAAATCAGATAATGGAGACATGTCATGTTCAATTTCTCCAATATCCACTTCCTCTACAGAAATACCTAAAACATCAGCATCAATAACAATACCAACATCAACACCATAATCTTTTTCAAAATCTATTTTTTTTAAAGCAGCCCTTTTTGCAGCAAACTGCCCACTTAAAGGTTGTTCAAATGAAATTTCCGGGAAAAAAAAGTTTAAAAGAGGTTTAGCAGTTAACTCTGTTACTCTGCCACTTTCTCTTGCAAATTTAGTTTTAGTAATATCGGTTTTGCCTTCTAAAATCGGCCTGATCATAGCATCTACTTTTTTAGAAGTTAAATTATGAATATCTGCATCGATAAATGCAATAATATCACTGTCAGATTTTTTATAACCAGTAGTAAGAGCTTCCCCCTTACCTCTGTTTACTTCATGGTTAATTACAATTGCCCCGGCACTTTTAGCTTCTGATTCAGTCCTGTCTGTTGATCCGTCATTAACTACAATAACTTCATCAACATATTTCACCTTTTTAACAACTTTAATAACATTAGCTACTGTTTCTTCTTCGTTAAATGCAGGAATAATAACAGAAACCTTCATATATTTTTTAGGTTTTTCTGTTTTAAATGCAGCTAATAAAAATACAAGAAGCACAACAAGCCAAGACAATAAATTCACCTATAATAATTTAATACTTTATATACATATGTTATTTAAATAGTATAAATGTTTAGTATTTTTCATAGTGAATTCTTGACTCATCAAATTTATCCATAAACTCGTTTTTTAAACCTTCTTTTGGATAGCCTAATGTAATTAAACAGAATACTTTCAGATTTTCATCATTAATACCTACTAATTTAGCTATTTTATTCATACGTTCTTCTTCAGGAGCTACTCCATTCCAAAGACCTCCCAAACCCAGATTGCAAGCTTCAAGTAACATATTTTCAGCTGCTGCACTCATATCCTGCTGCCACATTGTTTTATAAAATGCTCTTTCAATATTGGCTACAAGTACAATAGCTACTGGAGCATCAGTGACTCTAGGTTTTATTTCACCTATTTTTTTAAGGGTTTCCTTATTTTTAACTACAATGAATTCCCATGGCTCAGCTTTAAGTCTGCTTCCAGGAGCCTGCATAGCTGCTTTAAGAATTTTTTCTATTTTTTCATCTTCCACTTCCTTTGGGTCATATTCACGAATACTGCGTCTTGTATTTACAACTTCTTCAAAATCTGCCATAATATCACATCCTAGATAAATTCTTTTAAAAACTTAATCATATTTAAATGTTTAATCCCGTCACAGGAAAAATCAAAATCATCCATGCTTATAACAATCTTTTCAAAATTATCATCAATTAATTTAAGAGGTCTGAATTCTCTTTCTTGAGTTTCAGGTGAATTTAATTGGAAACAAACTTGAACATAAACTTTCCGTTTGTTTTTTCTGCAGATAAAATCAATTTCATAATTTTTAATTCTGCCAACAGAAACATCATAGCCATGTCTTAAAAATTCAATATAAACAATATTTTCTAAAATTCCACCTATATTCTGCTGTCTTTCACCAAGCAGTGCTGCTGCAAAACCATGATCCGTAACATAATACTTTTCAGATAGTTTAAATAATTTTTTGCCTTGAATATCCTCTCGCGGCAATTTAGAGATTATTAATGCATTTTCCAAATATTGCAAATAATTATATAGAGTATTATTTGAAAATCCTATATTAAAATGTTTCAAATACTTAGAAATACCAGTAACTGAAAAAGGATTTCCAATATTGTCCAATATGTATAAAATTAGTCTATTTAATAAATTAACATCCCTTAACTTATATTTTTCAACTATATCCTTTAATACAATGGAATTATAAATATCATTTAAATAATCTATTTTTTGTTGAGAATTTAATTCTAAAGTAAATGGCATTCCACCGTATTTAAAATACTCTTGAAACAGTTCCATTTCATTGTTACCACCTTTATAACTTAAAAATTCATTAAATGAAAAAGGATACATTTTTATTTCCATATACCTTCCAGCTAAAAATGTTGCAAGTTCGCCAGACAATAATTTAGAATTAGATCCAGTAATGTAAATATCACAGTTAAAATCAACTTTATAACCAGTTATTGCTTTCTCCCATCTTTCAATATTTTGTATTTCATCAAAAAGAAGATAAAACCTGCCAGAAATATTTTTAGTTAAATTTAAAACAACATCATCCAGTTCTTCTTTTGTTTTTAAAGAATTATATTTCATAGATTCCAAATTTATTAAAATTATATTTTCATCTTTAATCCCATTATTTTTAAGTTCTTCAACTATTAAATTTAAAAAATAGGATTTTCCACACCTTCTAATCCCAGTTATAACTTTAATTATATCCTTATCAATTAAAGGCCTGATTTTATCAATATATAATTCTCGTTTAACCATTTATTACACCACTAACTTTTCAGTATATAATAAAGTTTTTGATTAAATCATAATATCTTTTCAGTATATAATAAAGTTTTTGATTAAATCATAGTATCTTTTCAGTATATAATAAAGTTTTAAAATAAGCTCAAAATTTATTGCAGGAATTTAATAATTTTGATTTGGCTCTGTCAAGGACTTTGGTGATTTGAATTTTTAATTTCAAAAAATTTTTTAAATGCTTTTTTGGCTTTTATTTTTTAAAATAAGATAGTAAATTTAATATATTAAGTGGAGCTAATATATTAATATGAATAAAGACAATATAAAAGCTCCATATTCTATATTGGAAGATAAACAACTTAAACTTTTCGATTTTTTGAAGAATTTTCTGAATATGAATTTTTAAAAGATGAAATTATATTAATTAAAAAAAAGATAATTTCTTGTAATATATAGGAATGTAATTTTAATGATAGCTAAAACACTCGAAAAAGAATTAAACCTGGAACCATGGCAAGTTAACAAAGTAATCAAGTTAATTGATGATGGTAACACTATTCCTTTTATTGCAAGATACAGAAAGGATGTTACCGGCTCTTTAAATGATGAGCTTTTAAGAAAATTTGATGAAAGGCTTAAATATCTTAGAAATTTGGAAGATAAAAAAACTAAAATCATTGAGCGAATCGATAGCTTAGGAAAGTTAGATGACACCTTAAAAAATCAGATTCTTAATGCACAAACATTAGTTGAGCTTGATGATTTATATAGACCTTATAAAAGTAAAAAAAGAACACGTGCAACAATAGCTAAAGAAAAAGGTCTGGAACCATTGGCCAATCTTATTTTAGCTCAAGAAATTAAAGAACCTGTTTCTAAAATAGCTCAAAATTATGTTACAGGTGATGTTAAAACACCGCATGAAGCTATTAAAGGAGCACAGGACATAATTGCTGAGATTATTTCTGATAATTCAGGTTTCAGAAAAAAAATCAGACAGAACACTTTTTACAATGGATTAATTGAAACTAAAGCTAAAACTAAAGATGAATCAGCTTCAGAATATGAAATTTATTTTAATTATTCAGAAAAACTATCTAAAATTCCCCCACATAGGATATTAGCTATTAACAGAGCAGAAAATGAAGGAATTATTAGAGGAAAAGTTGATATTGAAGAAGATGATATCATTCAATATCTTAAAAGACATACTCTTAAAAACTGCTCTAAAGTTCCTGAAATGATTGAACACAATCCTTATACTACTCCAATCATTACAGAAGCCATTAAAGATTCTTATAAACGTTTAATTTCATCAGCTATTGAACGGGAAATTAGAAGTTATCTAACTAAAAAGGCTGAAGAGAAATCCATTGAAGTTTTTGCTAAAAATTTAAGTCAGCTTCTTATGGAAAGTCCTTTAAGTGGAAAAACTATTTTAGGCTGGGATCCCGCTTTCAGAACAGGCTGCAAATTAGCTGTTATTGATCCGACAGGCAAGGTTTTAGAAACATCCTTAATATACCCGACTGAACCTCAAAATAAGGTTAAAGAATCCAAGAAAGTCGTGCTTGATTTGATTAAAAAATATGATATTGATGTAATAGCTATTGGAAATGGAACTGCTTCAAGAGAATCTGAAGAAATAGTGTCAGATATAATTAAAAACACTTCTGTTGAGTACATTATTGTTAATGAAGCTGGTGCATCGGTTTATTCTGCAAGTAAACTAGCTGATGAAGAATTTCCTGATTTTAATGAAGGGGAACGCAGTGCTGTTTCAATAGCTAGAAGACTGCAGGACCCGTTAGCTGAACTTGTTAAAATTGACCCCAAATCTATTGGTGTTGGCCAGTATCAGCATGACATGAATCAGAAACAGCTAAACGAGTCTTTAGGAGGAGTCGTTGAAAGAGCAGTTAATGAAGTTGGTGTTGATTTAAATACTGCTTCACCTAGCTTACTTAATTATGTTTCTGGAATTACTAAATCAACTGCTAAAAATATTATTAGCTATAGAGAAGAAAACGGTAAATTTAACAATAGAAATGAACTTTTAAATGTTAAAAAACTTGGTAAAAAGACTTTTGAGCAATGTGCAGGATTTGTAAAAATAGACAATCCCGAACATCCTTTAGACAACACTACAATACATCCCGAATCTTACGATGCTGCAGTCAAACTCTTAGATAAATTAGGCTATAGTTTGGCAGATATCGGTTCAGATAACTTAAAATTAGATAACCTGAATTATGATGAATTATCTAAGCAGTTAGACGTTGGTGTTATTACCCTGCAGGATATTGTTAAAGAACTTAAAAAACCTGGAAGAGATCCTCGTGAAGACATGCCAAAACCTGTTTTAAGAAAAAATGTTTTATCAATAGATGATCTGGAAGAAGGCATGATTATGCAAGGAACTGTTAGAAATATTGTTGATTTTGGTGCTTTTGTAGATATTGGAGTTCATCAGGACGGTTTAGTTCATATTTCACAGCTGGCTGATAAATTTGTAAAGCACCCTCTGGATATTGTAAGTGTCGGAGATATTGTTGATGTTAAGGTTTTAGATGTTGATTTAGCTAGAAATAGAATACAATTATCAATGTTAATATAAATAAAGGTTATTAAAATGTTTAAATTAGAAAATAAGAAATATTTCATTGGAATATATGCTTTAATATTAAGCTTATTCAGCCTGTATTTCACATATAGGGCAAACTTTTCAAATCCCGAATTTGAAGTGCTTATGTTTTGTATATTGCTAATAGCAGGAATATTTTCCATTGCATATTATACAAAAAACAATGAAAATTTACATAAAGTCGCACTGGTGCTAATAATAATATTTGGAATAATAAGTTTATTTTTAACACCAATCTATGATGTATCTGATGAAAGTGAGCATTTTGTTCGCTCAGAAATAGTATCAACCGGAGAATTATCAACCAGCTATGTGCCAATTCCAAATACAACAGCAAACGGTTATAAAACAATTGCAAGTGTAACCTCATTTTTTGACAATGCAGGTGCAAATGTATTTAATACACATGTAGATGATGAGAAAATAAATTATACTCCGTCATATTTCAACTCTGCTTTTGCTCAAAATCCATTTTATGCCTATTTGGCACAGGGTCTTGGAGTATTTTTAGCAAAATGTCTGGATTTAAATGCAATTTGGATGTTGTGGCTTGGAAGATTCTTTAATTTATTATTATATGCTGGAATAATTACAATAGCTATTAGAAAAGCACCAGTTTTTAAGTTTCCATTACTTATAGTGTCACTGCTGCCTCTGGCTATTTATCAAGCTGCATCAACAAGCTGTGACGGATTATTTAGTGCACTGGCTATTTTAGCATTCAGCTATTTCTTATATTTCTATAAAACACCTAAAATTACCTGGACAGATTTAGGAATATTTTACATAGCTGTAATTCTATGCGGACTGCTTAAAACTCCTTACTTGGCTCTAAGTCTATTGATTTTCCTGGTTCCAAATACCCATTTTAGTGATAAAAAGCAAAATATCATATCTAAACTTTGTATTTTAGTTGCTTTAGGTATTGGAATTGCTTGGAGCAGCTATGCAACAACACAACTAGCTAATTCCTGGAGAGGAGAATATTTTATCCAAAGAAATGTAAGTGCAAGTGGTCAAATTGATTACTTACTGGCCAATCCGTTAATTGCACTTCAAAGATTTGGTGAAATCTACAGTACTGCACTGCCAACTGTTATTGACAGATTCTTTTATTTCTCAAATAGTGTAAGAGAATATTCATCAACTCTTCTTGCAGGACTTTACTTTGTATTCTTCTGTTTATTTAGTGTATTTTATTGTAATTTCAAAGATTTAAATTTAAAAACACGTATTAAAGGATTTTTAATAATTATTTTAATCTATAGTGGTGTAATGGCTATTCAATACTTAACATGGTCTCCAGTTGGAGGGGAAAATGTAACAAGTGGTGTATTCAGTCGTTACTTCATGCCGTTGCTAATATTTTTACCGTTTATATTTGGAATAGGCAATAAAAAAATAGATAAACAAACTTTAAGCTTTTTAGTACTGACTGTAGCTATCAGTTTTATTTCCGGAATGTTAATGTTAACAACAGCTGTTAAATATTAACATTTTACCTTTTTTTATTTTGAGCTATTAAATTTAAATGATGTTCAAAGTTTTCATCATGCTGTTTTCTAATAACATGCAAAACAACACCTGTGAAAAATATAATAACAGCTACAATAGCTACTACTCCTACAGTAATAAGTGTAGGAACCTTTTCCACAAATCCGGTTCTATAAAAATCAATTAAAATCGGGAAAAAGTACAGACCAGCTATTATTAAAAGAACTAATGTTACTAAAGAAAAGAAAAACAAAGGTCTTATATCTCTAAAAAGTCCGAAAAGCAAGCTAATAACCTTATAACCATCACTGAAAGTATTTAATTTAGATTCACTGCCATCCATTCTGTCCCTATATTCTATTGGCAGTTCTTTAATTAAAAAATTATGATTTAGGGCAAAAATAGTCATTTCAGTTTCAATTTCAAATTCTTTAGATGAAATAGGAAATGATTTAACAAATTCATAGCTAAATCCCCTCATACCTGTCATGATATCTGAAATATCACTTTTAAAAATGGTGTTTATAAGTTTTCTAACCAGTTTATTTCCTGAATTATGAAATCTTCTTTTGTTTTCTTCAAAATAAGTACTGGACAGCCTGTCTCCAATTACCATATCTGCTTTTTTAGATAGAATTAACTCTTCTATTTCTTTTGATGCCTCAGCAGGATAGGTATCATCACCATCAACTAAAATATAACAGTCCGCATCAATATCTCTAAACATGGATCTTACAACATTTCCCTTACCTTGTCTATATTCTCTTTTTACAATAGCTCCTGTGTCTTTAGCTATTTCATAAGAATTATCTGTTGAATTATTATCATAGACATAAATATCTGCCTTAGGTAAGGCTTTTTTAAAATCCAGGATAACTTTTTTTATTGTAAGTTCCTCATTATAACAGGGGATTAAAACTGCAGTTTTCATTATAATAAAGATTTTATGACTAATAGTATTAATTATTTATGATTATAATTTTTATTTGTTAAATCCTGGTGACTACATCACAACAAGCAGCTACAACAACACAGACACTGTAAACAAAATTAAAACTAAAACTTATTAAATAATTAAAATTAAGATTATAACTATGGATAAATTAATTAATAAGTTATTTAGAAAAAGTACTGACAACATTTTCTTACAAATGTTTAGATACCTATTTGTAGGAACTGCATCTTTTTTAATAGATTTCATTATTTATTTATCATTAATTAACTTTTTAGGACAAAATTATTTAATTTCAGCAGCTATTGCTTTTTTTATATCAGTGTTGGCTAATTATTACATGTCTACTTCATGGGTATTTAATCAGACAGACAGAAATAATAAGGTTCTGGATTTCAATTTATTTATTTTAATCAGCTTTATCGGGCTTATTTTTACTGAAATATTATTATACGCATTTGTAGACTATGGGAATATAAACTACATCTGGTCTAAAATTATAGCATCCATTATAGTAATGTTCTGGAATTTCACAGCACGTAGAGTTATGTTTTATGGGAAAAAACTTTAAGTTGGAAATTATTATGAAAAATTTAAATAAAGAAGACAAATTAGGAAAAATACTTTTTATAATAAGCATAATTACATTGCTTTATGTTTCCTATATTGGATTTACAAAATTAGGAATGTGGTATGATGAAATATACTCTTTGGGAATGGTTAAATCACCATTTAAGGATTTTATTAATTTTGCTTTTCTCGATGTCCACCCGCCGCTTTATTATCTGATTTTTAAAGTATTTTACAAAATCGGAGTCTTTTTAGGAATAAATCCGATTATAGTAGGTAAATTCACCTCACTGCTTCCATTTTATTTAATACTTATACTAGCAGCAACGAAAGTTAGGAAAAATTGGGGATGTTTAACTGCAGGATTATTTGCTTTTTGTATAGTTAGCATGCCTCAGCTAATGAATTTTGCTGTTGAATTAAGAATGTACAGCTGGGGACTGTTCTTTGTAACAGCAAGCTTTATTTATGCTTATGATATTTTAAATAAAAATTCAACATGGAAAAGCTGGGGAATTTTAACTTTATTAACAATAGCTTCTGCTTACACACATTATTTCTCAGCAGTAGCTTCATTTGTTATTTATTTATTTTTACTTGCTGATTTAATTAGAAATAATAAAAAAGAGCTGAAAAAATACTTCACATCAGTCATTATAGCTATTTTAAGTTTTACACCATGGCTGATTATTCTAAAACAACAGGCTGCAAGTGTAAGCAGCAGTTACTGGATAGCTCCAATTACACTAAATAGGATTTTAGGATATTTCTGGTTTGTTTTATCACCGGATAATCAGGTTATTAATGCAAATCAGATAGCTACATTTTCTGTTTTAGGATTGTTTCTTTTAATTGGAATCATTGTTCTACTAATTAAAAGTGATAAAAAAGACACATACGGGATTTTAATTGCTGTTTGTGTTCCGATTATCGGAATAATCTTATCTTTAATTATCAAACCTGTTTTTCATCCACGTTATTTAATACCTGTTTTAGGATGTTTATGGTTGGGAGTAAGTATTTTACTTGGCAAAAACTTCAGCAATAAAAAGATATTTATTCCGATTTTCGTGATTATCTTACTTGTAGCTTCAGTTGGCTGTGTTAATTTTACACAAACTCAAATTAACGACCAAATTAATGACACTAATAAAATACAGTCACTGGAAGAAACTTTTGGTAGTGGAAATCTTATTATTTATGATGCTTTTGTTCCGTACTTTGAAATGAATTCCTATTATCTGACAGATGACCATAATTTTATGCTGACAGTAACAGAGGATAAAGATTTTAATACTACTGCTAATCAGATTAGTGATGTTTTAGCTGACCCAGGTATTCAAAATGAAATATCACATGGAAGTAAAGTCTTTTTCATAAATTATAAACATTATGATAATGAAATAACTCTAAATCATGATACATATAATCTTAAAAAGCTTCCAATAGACTTAGATAAATACACTGCTTATGAAGTTGAAATTAAATAACTTTTAATATAAAATTAAACAAATATCAATTATTAATATTTTTTTAGAAGGTATTTTAAAATGACACCAAAAGTAATGATAATTCTGGGAAGCGGGTCAGATATTGCTATTGCTGAAAAAAGTATGAAGATTTTGGAAAAACTTGAAATACCATATAGTTTGAAAATAGCTTCAGCACATAGAACACCTGATCTTGTAAGAGAACTTGTTGTACAGGGAACCAATGCAGGTATAAAAGTATTTATTGGAATTGCAGGATTAGCTGCTCACCTTCCAGGAGCAATAGCTGCATATACTCACAAACCGGTTATTGGAGTTCCTGTAGATGTTAAAGTTAGCGGACTGGATGCACTATATTCTTCAGTCCAAATGCCTTATCCTTCTCCAGTAGCTACTGTTGGAATTGACAGGGGAGATAACGGAGCTATTTTAGCTGCACAAATCTTAGGACTTTATGATGAGGACATACGCAGAAAAGTAATAGAACTAAAAGAGGAATACAAGCAAAAAGTTATTAGAAGCAATGAAGAAATTGTTCAAAAAATAGACAATCCACATATTACTAATGACTTTTTAAGGATTAAAAATCTTGAATTAAATGAATCTACAGAAGAATTTAAAGGCAGCTGCATTAATAAAGATGCAGATGTAGTTATTATTGTTGGAAGACATACTGATTTGATTACTGGAAAAAAAGTAAGTGTTACACTAGACAGACTTAAAATACCTTATGATATGCAAGTAATTTGTCCAATCAGATCAGGCAAAAAATTCAGAGCATATGTAAACACTATGAAAAATGCTAAAATATTTATTGGAATCAATTCCAATTCTTCTCAAGTAAGTGGAGGTCTTGTAGGTCTTACTGAAAAGCCGGTTATTGGAGTTCCATGTGAAAACGAACTTGGAAACAATTACCTTCTTTCAACTGTAAATATGCCTCCGGGAGTGCCTGTAGCTACTGTTGGTGTTAACAATGGTCGGAATGCAGCTGTTTTAAGTGGTGAAATACTTTCTATTAACAATCCTGTTCTTTTAGAGCTTTTAGAAAAATTAAAAAATAAAAAAATCAACTTATAAGGGATAATTATGGATATTAAAGATGAAAACATTATTGAAATAACAGCAGAGCTTTCAAGTGAATTTGAAGTAGCCAAAGAGTTAAGGAAATATCCTAAAGACACTGTTATTATAAAAAATGTAAAAGGATATGATTTACCAATTATTTCAGGAATCTGCAATACAAGAGAAAAAATAGCTAAATCTATTAATTGTGAAGTAAGTGAAATTACTCAAAAAATTATAGAAGCTAGTGATAATCCAATTAAAGTAGATAAATTTACTGACTTTTCAGATTATAACACTACAGAAGCTAATTTAGATAAAATACCTATTTTAACTCATTATAAAAGAGACGGCGGAAAGTACATTACTGCAGGCGTAGTATTTGCACGTGACCCTGAAACTGGCATTCAAAATGCATCAATTCACAGAATGCTTGTTTTAGATGATAAAAGATTAGCTATTAGGATTGTTCCAAGAAATCTCTACACTTATTTCCAAAAAGCCCAAAAATTAGGCAAAGATCTGGAAATTGCAATTGCTATTGGAATGGATCCTGCAATTTTACTTGCAAGTACAACTTCAATTCCAATTGATTACAATGAAATGGATGTAGCTAATGCATTTAAAAATGGAGAACTGACCCTAATTAAATGCGGAGACTTGGAAGTTCCTCAGGCAGACATTATTTTAGAAGGTAAAATATCTGTAAGTGAAACTACACCAGAAGGTCCATTTGTAGATTTAACTGATACTTATGATATTATTCGTGATCAGCCAGTTATCAGCTTAAGCAAAATGCATATTAAAAAGGACAATCCTTATTATCATGGAATTCTACCTGCTGGATTTGAACATAAATTATTGCAGGGCCTTCCTCAGGAACCTAGAATTTTCAAATCTGTTAAAAATGCAGTTCCAACTGTTGAAAATGTTGTTTTAACAGAAGGAGGTTGTTGCTGGCTACATGCAGCTATTTCCATTAACAAACAAACAGAAGGAGACGGAAAAAATGCAATTATGGCTGCATTGTCTGCACATCCTTCACTTAAACATGCAGTTGTTGTAGACACTGATGTAGACGTGTTTGATCCTCAGGATATTGAATATGCAATAGCTACCCGTGTAAAAGGAGACAGAGATTTAATGGTTGTTCCTAATGTACGTGGTTCATCTCTTGATCCAGTAGCCCAAAGTGACGGTACAACAACAAAAATAGGTTTGGATGCTACCAAATCCTTAAAAACCTTAGATAAATTTGAAAGAGTTAGTTTTGGAGAGTAATTATGAATATTAAAGAGTATAAGAATTATTTATTCTTATTACCTTTTCTATTTTTATTTCTAATTTTATTGAATTGGCACTATTCGATTGGATTATCGATAGATGACTTATTTTTTTATACCATTCCTCAGGAATCAGATATTATAAGCTTTGTTACAGAAAGATATTATATCTGGAGCTCCAGAACACTGATTGAATATGTTTTATGTCATATTTTACAATTGCCACTTATACTTTGGTGGTATTTAGACAGTTTAATTTTCACGTTTATTGGCATATTAACTTTTAAACTCATTGACGGTAAAAATAAGATTTTTTATGCTACATTATCTTGCGTATTGTGCTTATCCTTTATATTTTCAAGTTATTATGCTTTAAGCTCAGCCGGATTTATTACAACTAGTATTAATTATGCCTGGCCATTGTTCAGCGGATTACTGGCTATATATATTTTAAAAAATTATACTGCAAATGATACCGGCAAAATAAAAAGAATATTAGCTTATATAATTTCAGTACTTTGTCTGCTGTTTGCAGTAAATAACGAACAGCTAGCTGTTATTTTACTCGGATTGTTTGTACTGTATTATCTGTTTAACTATAAAACAGAAATCAATAAAAAATGTTATTTAATAGGATTATCAGCAGTTATAGGAATTATTAATACTATTATCTGTCCAGGAGTTCCTAAACGATTTATTTCAGAATTAAAATGGTTTCATGATTATTTACAGCTAAATTTACTAAATAAACTAAATATTGGTCTATCCTCTATTATAAACAGATGTGTTACATGGTGTGATCTTACAACATTAATATTACTGGGAATTATTGCAGTAAGTGTTTATTTACTTACTAAAAATAAGAAAAAAGCAATGATATCTTTAATTCCATTTATAATAGCTAGTGGATTTTGGATTCTTACACTAACTGATAACTTAATGCTTCTTCAAATAATGAATGCCAATATTGCTCGCTACGGTTATGTTCCAATAAGTTTAAAAAGAATGATTTTAAGCTTAACAATATATGGAATTTTTATTATGACATTCCTATATGGATTATATATAATCTATAAAAATCAAAAAAGTGTTTTATGGCCAGTATACAGTATAATGTTTGTTGGATTTGCCTCTACAATAATGTTTGGTTTTACTCCATCAATTCCGTCAATGGAGAGAATGTACATATTCTTTTATTATGGAAATATGTTAGCTATTCTTATATTCATTAAACAAATTATAGAAAAAAGAATTAAAACCTGATATTTAATTCTTTTCCACATTTTATGCATTTTTTATCATTATTTAAAACTTCTGTAGAATAATTATTTCTTTTTAAAAGGATTTCACCACAATCAGGACAGTAAGTATTTGTATCACAGTCTAAATTTCCAATATAAACATATTCAAGCCCGCAGTCATCAGCTATTCTTTTAGCTTCAAATAATTTATCTTCAGCTGTCGGTGAAATATCATTTAATTTATAGTATGGAAATGCTCTTGAAAAATGCAACGGAATATCACAACCTAGATTATCAGCAATGAAATTAGCTAATTTTGTAATTTCTTCTGTTGAATCATTATATCCATTTATAAGCAGATTTGTAATTTCCAGGTGTTTATCTGCATCATAAATTCTTTTTAAGTTATTTAAAACAATGTTTAAATCTGCCTTGCATATTTTTTTATAAAAATTTTGAGACATGGATTTCAAGTCTATATTGAACGCATCAACAAAATTTAAAATTTCGCTTAAAGACTGGTCAGACATATACCCGTTACTTACATAGACAATTTTAAGATTTTTCCTTTTAGCCAGCAGTGAAGTTTTTTTGTTGAATGGTAAATGTATAGTAGGTTCATTATAGGTCCATGCAATTGACTTACAACCTTGATTAATTGCATTTTCCACAATTGTTTCTGGAAGTATATTAAACCTATCAGAAATTTTATCAAATTCCTGTGAAATCATGTAGTTCTGACAGTGTAAACAGCCCATATTACACCCAAAACCACCTACAGAGTATGTTAAAGTTCCAGGTAAAAAATGATATAGCGGCTTTTTTTCAATAGGATCAGCATTTAAAGAAGAGACTACTCCAAAACTTTCATCAAATAACTCTCCATTAATGTTTTTATGCTGTTTACAAATTCCATAAGACCCGTCAGCTATTTTACAGTAATTGGCGCAAATCTCACATCTTACTTTTCGTGACTTGGAACTTTTCTTAAAAAGATTACTGCTAACTAACATAATGATCATATCCTCTGGATGTAATTTCTTTAACTGTAGAATCACTTAATGTAATTTCAACCTTTTTGGAATCAGTAACTTCACCAATAACCTGATAATTAAAATCTAACTTGTCTAAATTCTTTCTATCTATTGTAAAAACAAGTTCAAAATCTTCGCCAACATGGAAAAGCAAATCAAGATAATCAAGATTCATCTCATCAGCCAGTGACTTGAATTCACTGGAAACATTTAATTTATCTTCATAAATCATAAATCCCATATCTTCCCTTTTCATTTCATAAAGTTCACTAGCTAACCCGTCAGTAATATCAGTAGCTGAAGTTCCACCAGCATTTTTAATATTAATACCTTCTTTAATCTTAGCTATTGGTTCCAAAGCCTTTTTAGTGTATATGTTCTTATCTTCCAAATTAAAACCTAAAGCAGCAAAACCAATCTTACCTGTTAAAACTACCAGATCCCCTTTTTTAGAAGTGTTTTTCATTAATGGACTATCACAAAGACCCAGTGCAGTTCCGGATATTATAATTTCACTGGCTTCATTAGTATCTCCCCCAATTAAAGAAATATCATAATATTCGCAGGCTTTCAGAACTCCTTTAATGATTTGTTTAAAATTATCAACTTCAAAATCTTTTGGAAGAGCTATTGACAATAAAAAACCTAAAGGAGTAGCTCCCATAGCTGCCAAATCACTGACATTGACAGTTACGCTTTTAAAACCCATTTGAAAATAAGACATGTTTTCAGGGAAATGCTTTGATTGAATAAGCATATCACAAGTAGAAATTAAATTAGTATTAGCTATTGGAGTAACTGCAGTGTCATCTGGAGTTATAGTTTTACAATTAGCTAGAATATACTTAATTAATTCCTTTTCACCAATATCTGAGACCTTTAAAGTCATGAATAATAATATAAGTTTTATAGATTAAATAAGTTTTTAGAAAAAAAGAAATGAAAGTTAAATAACTTTCAAAAAATTATATTTTACCCGCATTCACAGCAGATGGCTGATATTTTGAATCATCTCCTGTAATAAAAGCCCTATTTGTTAAAAGCTTTTGTGAAACAAAAAAGTTTCCAGAAGTTGCAGTACAAATATTATATTCTTTATACTCTTTTAAAGCAAACCATACTTCAACTGTTCCGTTTCCGCCTGTGGTTTTATTTTGGATTATTCCGTTAACATTTAATGTTACATTCTGATTAGCTAAAGGTTTTCCCAAATCATCAAGAACAGTAACCAAACATCCGACACTGTGATAATCCCTTACATATGTTATCATGTCTTTAGATTTTTGAACTAAATCAACCATTGTCATTCTTGATAATACAGTAACATTATTTGCTGCCTGTTCACCAGTGACTAAATTATAAACAGTTATGACATATTTGCCTGGATCCAGACTAATATTTAATATAACTCTTCCATTTTCATCAGTAGTTCGGTTGTAAAATACTCCATGAATATTAAAACGAACTGTTTGATTAACTAATGCTTTACCTGTTTTATCGTATAATTTAGCAATGTAGTGAGTTCCATTTCTACAGAATTTAGTAATATCCTTACCTTCAATACCTGATAAAATATTTATAGTGTTGATTGCTGTTTTATTAGTAGACGGATTGTAAGTAGCTATAATATATTTTCCAGACTCTAAAGTAATATTTAATTTAGCAACACCATCAGAATCTGTAGTTTTATTATAACTTACATTATTAATTGTGAAAGTTACAGTTTCATTAGCTAATGGAGTGCCGTTTTTATCAGTGAAATTAGCACAAAACGGAGCATCATCTCCATAATGTTTAGTCATATTCTCTGAAATAATACCTGTTTGTTCTACTGGAGTGTCTTTAACTGGCATTTCAGTTATTTCTCCAGACATTAAAATTTCAGCTGAATCTAAAGATACTTCATAAGTATTATTGGAATCAACATCTTCAGCACTTACAGCAGAAATTGAAAAGATAGTTAATGCGAATAATAAAATTAAAAATGTTTTTTTAAATTTCATAGCATCATCCTTGCTTTTTCAAATAGTACATTATAACTTAGTACTATGTTAAATATATTTTACAATGATGGCATATATATTTTACTATCTAAATTTTAGGAAAAATTATGTAAAAATTTTACAGACTCAAAAAAAGAAAATTAAAAAAGTATAATTTAAGAAACAATTACACCATATTGTTTATTTGAATATGATGCACCATGTTCCCAATCCCCAAATAAAAGAGTATTAGTTACTTCTGAAACAACCCATGTATTATCAAAACAAACTTGTGCCCATGCATGACCCTCAGTAGATGAAGGAAAATTATCACCTAAAACATAACGAACAGGAATATTAACTGCCCTTAATAATGTTACAAAAGCAGAAGTTTTATCAAGACAATTTCCAGCATATCTAAGCAAACTTTCTTTTCCCCCATATTTATGATTACCATAATTTTCATAATTTATCATATACACATAATGATGAATTGCCATTGTTTTTTCTAAATCATCATTACATGATGCAGTTAATGTACTAGCTAATTTTTGAATATATGCACTAGTATAATTATCATATACATTATAATATGTTTTATAATAAGATAATGGTATGTTTGATCCACCATTTGAATCTGAAGAAGAATATTTATTAGATGTACTTTTTTCAATACCTATGTATGTATCAGCAACTCCTGTAGCTCTATAAACAGAATCTCCCTCAAAAACAAAAGTAATTACAGTATTAAGAAAACTAGTACCAAATAGGTTAAAATAAGCTATACCTTCATTATTTGTAGTACTAGATATTAAATTATAATTATCCAAAAATAATTTTATATTTTTGTTTGAAATTGGATTTCCATTTACATCAGATAGTTTAATTGAAATTTCACCAGATTCTTGAATTGTATAATTTAAACGTGAAATTGTTGTTTTAATTAAATTATTACCATCATTTTTTACCGTTAAACTCACTGTTTGCTTAGCTAAAGAACTATATCCTTTTTCTTCATTATCATACCAATAATCAACACTATATATTCCAGGATTAAGATTAATATTTAAATTTGCAATGCCCCGGCTATTAGAATTTTTTGAATAAGTAACACCATTTATTTTAATTTTAACTACTTTATTTCCGACTGGGACTTTAAATTGATCAATTAGTTTTACCCTAAATCCTTCGTCACTAACACCTTTATTAACCACATTTGTTAAATAATATAAATTAACACTTTTTTGTATAACTTTCATATTAAAGGATAATGAAGATGATAAAAAATTACCATAGCCTGAAAAATAGCAGTTAACTGAATACGGTGTTGAACGTGCCAATAAATTTATATTTATAGAAGCAATTCCGTTTTCATCAAAATATTTAGTATATGAAACACCATTTAAAGTGATAGTTATTGGTTGATTATTTAATATCACTCTTCCACTTGATGTTAAAAGATACAAATTAAGCTGTTCTGTTTGATAAATAGTTGTAGTGTATGTTTTAATAGTAATTGGAAGATTATTTGAATTTGTTATAGATATATCATCTCCTTTAATTACTGTTTTAAAAATATTTGTATTATTAGTTCCATTTCCAATAGTAATATTTTTAATATTGATACTATACTCTTCAGTTATATTGCTAGTATCTTCAATAAAATCAGAATTAACCTTTTTTAAATCAAAATTATTTTCTATTTTATTAGTGTCCTGTACTTCTAAATCTTCATATAAACTCTGATTACTTTTAAAATTAGCATTATCTATTTCAGAAAATGATGAATCTGTAGCTGATACAAAAGATACAGAACTAACTAAAACTAAAATAAATAATACAATGACATACTTAAAATTCATGTAAACACTCATAATTATTTTAACTTAAATATATGCTAAATAGACATTAGGTAAACTTACAATCTAACTACCATATAATAATTATGTATATAAAAGTAGAATATATTTTTTTCTAATTAATTTTATGAAAATTAAAGTATAGTTAATAAGAGGCTTTAGAATAACTTTTAATGAAATTGAGAAAAAATATACTAAAAGAAATTTTATTATCGAATATATTAAAAATTTTTAATATATAGTTAAAAAAAGTAAAAATTGTGGGAAAAATCCCACTTAATTAAGCTGTAACCTTAAGAGTACTATGTACCTGAATATTTTGATACCAATTACTGTTTTGGATAGCAGTGATTAATTGATAAGATCCAGCAGGTAATCCTATTTTAATTTTAGCAATACCTTCATTATCAGAATATGCACCATATGCAGTTCCATTGTAGACAAATATAACTAAGTGATTTACAATAGGATTGTTAGATTTTTTATCTGTAATTTTAACTTTGTAGTAATCTCCTTTTTTAACTGTAGGAGTTAAAATAGATATTGAAGCTGTTAATTTATTTACAACAATTTTAGTTGAAACAAATGAATCATTCCAGTAAGAAGTACATACATAATTACCTGGGTTTAATCTAATACCTAAATAAGCAATACCATTTGCATCAGTGGTTTTAGTATATATTACACCATTAATATTTATTTTAACAGTTTGGTTAGCTAAAGCTTTTCCTTGTCCATCTACTACTTTAACTGTGTAATTTTTACCAGCCTGATAATCCATAGTCATGTCTTTTGCAATAAGTTTAGGTAAAACAATTACTTTGTTTGAGTTTTCTTCCCCATTACTTGGATTGTAAACAGTTATAGTATAATTACCTGGAAGTAACCAAATATTTAGTCTAACAGTACCGTTTTCATCAGTGGTTTTGTTATAGAAAACACCATTAATGTTTAATCTAACAGTTTTATTAGCTACAGGAGTACCGTTACTATCTACAATAACTGCAGAATAATGAGTATCATTTCTGTAGTATTTTGTAACGTCGGTTCCATTAATAGTAGATAAAACAGTGACATTACATGCTTTTGCTTCATTATTAATTGGATTATAAGCAGTTAATATGTATTTACCAGGATATAACCAAATGTTTAATCTAGCAGTACCATTTGCATCAGTAGGTTTAGTATAGAAAACACCATTAATATTAAATTTAACAGTTTTATTAGCTAAAACATTGCCTTGACCATCTACAAAAGTAGCATAATAATGAGTGCCATTTCTATATAATTTAACAACATTAGCTGTATTAATTGTTGAAATAACAGTTACATTATTTTTAACTGATTCATTAGTAGCTAAATTTTTAGATTCTATAACATAGCTACCTGGTGCAAGATTAATACCAATATCAGCAGTACCGTTTTTATCAGTGGTTTTATTATAAGCTACACCATTAATAACAAAGGTAATGTTTTGATTAGCTAATGCTTTTCCGTTTTCATCTAAGAAAATAGCAGAAAATTTAGTACCATTTTTATAGAATAATGAAATATCCTCAGAAATTATAGTACTATTTTTTTCAGGAGTTGAGGAATTAGTTCCATTGCCACCAGCAGTTCCATTATCGCCAGTGGAAGTATTAGTAGAAGGAGCAGGTACATCCCCACCAGTACTTGAATTTTGATTAACATCATCTGAAATAGTAGGTTCAGATGCGCTAATTACATCTGTAAAACTTTGTTCTGATACAATAACATTATTAGCATCATTTATAGCAACAGTATCATCACCCTCAACAGATTCAGCACTTACAGCTGAAAAAGATAAAGCTGCTAATAATATTAAAGTAAATAAAAATATTTTATTAAACTTCATAATATCACAAAAAATATCATTATTTTTTCAATAATGTAATATAAATTATACATTTTATAATATATAAATGTTTAATATGAAAAGTAGTTCACCACCACCAAAGTGGTGATGATTAAGGAATTATAAATTTTGAGATACTCTGTCTTTTATAATTTCATATAATCGAGTATCAATACCTAAAGGATCAGCTAAAACGATTTCACCATCAAAATCAAATGTTTCTTCGTGATCGTGGTCATGGTCATGGTCATGATGGTGATGATGATGTCCATGGTCATGGTCATGATGTTCCCCAGATATTTCAGATTCATCAAAATCATTTTCAATTCCTAATAATTTTGGAATATCTCTTCTTGTATGAAGTCCATGAGCTACAAATACAGGGACAACAATGATTTTTTCCAAATCGTTTCCATTAGTTAATTTATTAATACTTTGAGGAATATTCGGTTCCCTCATTTCCATAAATCCATATTCAACAATAGCTTCAGGGAATTCTTCTTTATACATTTGTGTATATGCTTCAATTACTTTTTCACCTTGGTCTAACCTACTACCATGACTTAAAAGTAAAATTCCAGTTTTAGATAAATCACTAGTCATTATAATCACATAAAAAATTAAATTAAAAAATATGAAAAATCTATAAAGCTTTTTCCATATTTTTTACTAAGATATCAATTAAAATATTATCTGAACCAATAGGTTCCGGATATAAAATTTCCCCTTCAAAATCAATTGCTTCCAAATCATGATGATGGTGATGATGATGCTCATGACCATGTTCATGACTATGTGAATGTGAATGGGAATCAGCCTCTTTTAAACCCAAAATAGTTGGAATATCAGAAGTTGTATGAACTCCCGGAGCTATAAACACCGGTACAACAACTAATCTGTCAATTTCATTCTCATTAATAAGCTTGTTAATAGAAGTCGGAATGTTAGGTTCTACAAGTTCCATAAATCCAAAATTAGATGGATATTCAGTAGTTTCGCTAAATTTCCTATAGACTTCACTTATAAACTCTTTATTATATTTTAATCTGCTTCCATGGGAAACTAATAAAATTCCTGTTTTAGCATCACCATTTAACTCAGAGTCAGCTAATGCTTCATTAATTCTTTTATTGATAACTTCTAAAAGATCATCATCTGGGCCAATAGCTGGTAATAACTCAATATCTCCATTAAAATCAACATCGTCAGCAATAGATAAATAATGGTCATCAGGATAATTACCATCAGGGCATCTAGGATCAGTTTCCAGTGGACTTAATCCTAAAAGAGTTGGAATATCAATATTGGTATGAATTCCAGGAGCTAAAAATACAGGAATAGCTATTATTTTTTCAAGTTCTGGAACTTCTTTTTTTAAATTTTCAACAGCTCCAGAAATGGAAGGTTGGGCTACTTTCATATAACCTACTTCCGTAGCAAATCCAGTAGCCTTGTTAAATTTATCTTTAATCTCATTAAATGTAGTTTCTGCAAAAGGGAGACTACTTCCATGGCTTACTAATAGAATTGCAATTTTATTTTGTAACTCTAAATTTGAAACCATAGGAGATTACTCCGTCCTCACCATCTTCTCTAATTTTTCTGAAGACCATTTCAACAGGGTCTCCAATTTCAAGATTGTCAACATCACAGTCAACAAGTTGTGCAGTTAATTTAGCTCCTTCTTCTAACTCAATTACAGCAACAGCATAAGGTGCTACTTTTTTAAAGTCGTCTGGAGCTGACCTAATTACAGAGTAAGTAAATATTTTTCCTTTACCACTGAATTGGAAAGGTTCAAGATCTCCTTTCCTCCTACAATTAGGACAAACTACACGAGATGGGAAGAATAATTCTCCACAAGTGTTACATTTGGAACCTATAAGATTATATCTTTGTTGTATATGACGCCATGTTCTAACAGTATCTGACATACAAATCCTCCATTAATTTAAAAAATTTTTTTATTACAGTATAGTATCTACACAATAATATAAAAAAGTATTTTTTTTAATACTTAAAACTGAAAATTTAGAGATAATGTAATACTAATTAAAAATTTTCTGATTTTAAAAAATCAATTATATTAAGATGAATTATCCCATTAGCTGAAAAGTCAAATGAATCCATTGATATAACATACTTCGGATAGCTGTCAGATATTTTCTCTAATGATTTAAACTCTCTTTTTCTAGTATTTTCATCTAAAATAGATTGAGATACCTGAATGTATTTTATCTGATTAGCCCTCCTGCAAACAAAATCTACTTCCAAATCTTGGATTTTTCCTATTGTTATTGAATATCCTTGTCTTATTAATTCTAAAAACACGATATTTTCTAATAACTGACCCTAATTCCTTTGAGTGGGCCCATTAAAAATAAAATAAAATCCAGGATCAACAAGATAATATTTATCAGATATTAATAGCTTCCTTTTTTGTTTAATATTTTCACGTTTAATTTGATACAAAATAAAAGCATTTCTTGCATAATCCATATAATTAATTATTGTATGAGGAGTTGTTTTACGATTTTCAGTTTTGTAAAACAAGAAAAATTATTATATCTAATTGTTTGTGAAATTAAGTTATTTTTCAAAATAAAATCTGTTAGATATGTTTTATAATTCCCATTAAAAAACACATTTTCACTTTTTCACATTGGTGCACTTGAAAAAGTAATTTATAAATTGGAAGTTAAATTTCAAGTGATGAAATATTTAAAAATAGACTCTAAAGGAAATATAATAACTGGAACAACTGTGATTTTAATTGCTTCTCTAATATTAATTCTAATTTTTGTTTTAACAAGTATATATACTTTAGAAAATGAAAATACTGATTCAATAGCTAATGATAATCTCAAATATATTGTTAATGATTATAATAGAAATTTAGAGGTTTTATCTCATGATTCAATAGCTGAAGTTACAGAAGAAGTTTATCACGGAAAACATATTTTCAATTCTGAAAGAGAAATTAAAAAAGTTTTAAATAAAAAATTAGATGATAAAAACAAGGAATATGAAAAAAAATATGGTGTTTCAATATCTTCTGATGTCATATCTATCAAAAACACAGATGATCCTATTAATTTAGAAGTTACAACACATTTAACGCTTTCAAAAAATAAAGACAAATTTTCAGGTAATTTAAAAAGTATAACATCTGTTGAAGGCTTAAAAGACCCCCTGCCCTATGCTATTTTAACTCCCTATAGTGGAATTTGGCATGATGATAAAAAAATTCATTATGGAGCTACTTTAACTGCCTATCTAACTGCACATGGCATTGACAAACCTGAAGGCTATTTAGGTGCAACCAGTCCCTTAACAATAAAGAAATGCCCATATGATCCATATATTCATCACGGTGACGGAAATACTCTGCAAAACTGCTTAAAAAATGGTTATTTCCACGAAAGTGCTGACGGCAGCTGTTATTTATGTAGACTTGAAGGAAAAGGAATCTGCCCGCACTACGGATTTGAAGTTTTTATTGTCCCACACTGTGTAGGTGTTGAATATTCTGTTTCAGGTTCAGATCATGTTGTATTTCATGACAGATATCCAGGACATAAAATAAATCCTGAAAATCCAACTGAGCTATTTTTAGATGTTGCTCATAGAACCAAGTATGGAGTATTGGTATAATGAATGAAAAGGGAAGTATTTCAACTGAAATATTAGTTGTGTTAGTTGTTATTTTATTAATAATTGGTATAACAGCTAAATTCAGTGAAATTACATTAGATAAACTAGCTACATCAGCAGAAAATGAAAATATTGAATTACTGCTTTCTCAAAGTGCTGATAATTTAATTAATAATCTTGGAACTCCAAACTGGGAAAAATATTTACTAGGTACGCCAGGATTAGCTATTTCAAATGAAAATGAAGCTATTATTCCAAACAGTATTTCTTATGATAAATTTTTAATTTTAGGTAAAAATTATAAGAAATTAGTTGATAAGAATATTTTTGATTCAAAAATTAAAACTTCAATGGAAATCATACCTAAAGAGAGCAGCATTTCAAGTGTAAAAATTGGTTCGCAGGATGATGGGAAAAATGTTTACAGTGTAAATAGAATGATTAAATGTGATTTTTATAAAAAATATGTTGTAAAAGACTTTCAAACAAAAGGAAAATGTAATCATAATCACAAAGATGACTATAGCTGCAATTATTTCAAGATATATAGAAGTTACTTAAGAAGTAATGATTATTATCTGTTAATTGACAAGGATTCAACAGATAACTTAAGATGGAGTATGGACAATACAAAAATAAAATTACCTGCTTTAGAAAGTGTTACAAGTAATAAAATATATTTAAACAATAGAATAAACTTAGAATTTCCAATAACAGATTTTAGTTCAATAATGTTTATCCATTTTAATAAAAAAGATGTTAAAGCTCTTTTAGTTTGTGTTCCAAAAGATTTTGATAAATCAAAACTGGATTATGATTATTTTAGAACAAATAATTGTGAATTTATCTTAAAGGGATGGTATTAGATAAAAATGGCCCCAGTAATAACTAATGACACTGAAATAAGTATTAAACTAGATATTGAATCTGTAACACTTGTTGAAATTGGAATTAAAATATTATCTGGGTCATATCCTCTATTATATGAAAGAATAGAAATATAATAAACTAAAATTAACATAATTGGAATTAAAATAAAACCTGCAATTGAACTGATTAATATTATTTTATCAAAGCCTATACCAACTACTTTTAATAAAACTGATGAAGATTCTGCAAGAATTCCTATAAATGGATACATTACAAGCATCAATAATATTATAATTGCAAAATTATGTATGGATTCACCTTCAGGTCTTTTAAGAGGTTCTATAAGACCAGAATGTATACCGGAAGATAGTCTTGCTGATAAAATACTTACTAAACCACCACTTTCTCCTGAAAATAAAGGCACTAATGTAAGTAAGCTTGGATTTGTAAGTAAAGTTTCAAGTGAACTGTTAAGAATTCCTCCTGCAGATACTCCTAAAACAGAACAGATTAGTAAAACTGGTGTAGATTGCCTTATAATTATTCTATTTTCCTCTGAATAATTATAACAGTACACAAAACTAAATAATACAAGTGGAATTATTATCATAAAGACTATTAACTCTAAATATACAACTGATTTTAGAGCAGAAATTATAAAAATAGCTACTACAATAGCAGGTAATGTAAATAAATCACCAACAGCAGCAACTAATGGAGTTGTAACATTATCTGGATCCCAGCCACGTTCAAAACTTCTAAATGAAATGAACATAGTAACTGGAAGCATTATAGCTATGGAAATTATTCCAGCTATTAGACTAATTAGAATAAAATCTACAATATCCATTGATGGAAATCCAAATATTACACAGATAACTTTAGCAATAATAGCTAAAAATAAAGATAAAAATAAAGTTAACACAAATGAAGAGAAAATATTATTAATTAACTCTTCAGAATGGTTAAATTTAGGATCTATTATACCAATATGTAATGCAGTAGATAATCTAGAGGCAAAAGAACCAAAAATATTTCCCCTCATTCCTATAGCTCCAGGAATAAGAACTAATAATCCCGGAAAAGTTTCAAGAAAAATATTCATTTTTCCAAGAATTACACCTGCAATTAAATCACCACAGGCACAAATTAATAAAGCTATAAGACTTTCTTTTAAAATATTATCATGTTCTTTTAAAAATGATGAAAAGGTAGAATAAGGATGTCGAATCATCTTCTGTTTCATAAATATCACTACCCCTCCTCATTTTTAACCACTTGTTTATTCAAATAAAAATAATTAATCTTCGTCTTCTTCTAATTCATCAGAAATATCTTCTAGAGAACATGCCCCAGATGCAAGTTTTTCTAAAAGATCTGCACCGGCTTCAGTACCTTTTAAAAGTAAAGTATCATCTGGAAGTATCAATGTATTTTTATCCGGACCATATATCCAGGAATCTCCACGTCTAATAGCTATAACTCTCATTCCGGTACGATTTACTAAAAGTAATTCCCCTAAAGTTTTATTAGCTAAATCTGAATCCAATTCTACAGAAACTCTAACAATCATCTTATCAGATTCAGACATAACCATTTTAAATACAGGATGTGGTTTGAATCCTGTAATTACCAAATCAGCTAAATCTTTAGCAGCATTAGCTATACTTTCAGCAGCCTCAGCCACTTCAAGTAATGCAGTTAATTTCTCAGCATCCTCATAAGAACGCGCTGCAACTAGCGATTCTTTCTTAATTTCATAATTCATTGAATTTACTTTATTTTCAAGTTTCAAAACTTCTTCAGCTGCATCTTTACTATTAAATAAAACAGCAGAATAAGCTAAATCAACCATCAATTCCGACATATTTTTCATTTCAATTAAAATATTTTTAATTGACATTCTTATTACCTCTAAAGATCATATGGATTATTTTTTAATAAACAAGCTCTTCTAAGTTTTAATAACATTTTTTTCTTAGTTTTTAAATCATCTGTTTCCTCTAAAAGTTCTTCTAAAGGTTTTCTTAAGCAATCTACAGCTTTCTTTTCATGAACCCACATGCATTCTTTACAATTCCAAACATTTTTGCCTTTTATCCATTGTCCACCAGTTGAACTGTCTCCACATGGGTAAAACGGACAGTAACAAAAATCACAGTACTGGCCGTCATAATGACACGGATAAAACTCACATTCCCTATTTGGTCCGTGAGAAATTTCTCCATTTAAAAACTTCTCATAATGATCATGAGAAAGAGGATGTATTTTAGACTTAATCACATATCCTCTTGGAGTAATTAACTTATCTTCTTGTATGTAAGTTAAATCATTTCCAACAATTAAAGTACAAGACATGTTGACCATATCTTCAGTCAAATCCTTAATTTTGACAATAGTCTCTTTTGCAGGTTCATAAGTACTATCTACAATTCCGATTAATGCATTTTCACCCTTAATTTTTAAAACCGTTTTTACAAACCTTCTAAAAGGTTCTTTACGTGTTTTACTAATAGGATTGTAAATTGCTATAACTAAATTAGCTTTTAGGGCAAATTCTAATTTTTTTTCTATTTCAGATAAAGGAGTTAAAATATTACTTAAACTAATATTTGCATAATCATTTAAAGGAGCTCCAAGTTTATCTGCTGCATAATTAGCTGCAGATACACCAGGATAAATTTTAACTTCAATATCCTCATCATACTTGCTAATTATTTGGTACAAAACATTTGCCATTCCAAAGACACCAGGATCTCCGGAACTTATTAATGAAACTGTTTGACCAGCTAAACTTTTATCAATAGCTAGTTGAGCCCTATCTATTTCATCACCCATTCCTTTTTTTATAATTTCTTTATCAGAAACCAAATCAGAAATTTGAGCTACATACTTTTTGTATCCCACAATAACATCAGATTCTTCAATAGCTCTAATGGCTCCTAAAGTCATGTTCTCTCTATTTTGGCCAATTCCAATTACATTAATCATATAACCAGCTCAGTATAATTTTAAAATAGACTGTATAGTGATAGAATCAACATCAACAACTAAATTTCCACTCTTAAATGTTGCATTACCCTCAGCTACAATCTTATATGACGGGTCCTGACTAATTACAATTTGTGAAGAATTGGAAGATGGTGATGCATAACCTAAAGCTTCAATAGTTACATTTAACTCTTCATTATCTTTGTCATCATAAGTTGTGACATTCATTGAATCTACATTAACTCCATCTACCTTTGATAAATCCTCCAGTGATTGAGCCACATCCTTTTTATTAGTGATGTTTACAACACTTGGATCTTTAACTAAAACATTATTAACATTCTCAGAATTAAAAATGCCTGTGATTTCTGAAATCTGCATATCTATTAATCCTTGAATGTCAGGAGCTTCTGCAGCAACTATAGTATATGAACTAAAGAGCCCTATTTCAAAAAATACTACAAATAGTACAACGACTAGTATTATTCTAAGTGCTTTTGCCATTTTATCACATTACTTTTTATCCCTGTATAAAACAGGAATATTAATGATTTAACTATATTTCTAATGTATAATAAAAGTAACTACTAAATTTAATTAATAGAAAAAAATTTTTAATAAACATGAAAATTCAAAGTTCAAATTCTCAAAGTTTATTAATATAGAAAATAAAAATTTTAATTAATATGACTAATAAAATTTTATTAAAATTTGCAAAAAAGGGAATTAATCTATCACCAGAGGCTTATAAAAAAGTTATTGAAGCAGAAAATCCTCTAGATTTTACATCTTCATTAATTGTTAAATTAAAAGGAGGTGATTTTAAATCTAAAGATTTAGTTTCAGTTAGCGGTCAAACTGTTGATGAAATAATGGAAAATAGCACAATTGAAAAATCAACTACAAGACCTCAATTAACACAAAAGGAAACTAAAAAACCTACTCCAGAACCTAAACCTAAAGAAAAACCTAAAAAAACAGCCAGTATTAGTGATTTTAAAAAAGAATCTGATGTTAAAGAAAAATATGTTAATAAAGAAAATGCAGAAGCTTTAGAAACAGTTGAAAACAAAAAAATCAAATTTAAAAGGAATTTAACCAAAACCAATGTTGAATATGACTTTAAAATCATACAGGATACAAGTAAAAAATCATACACCAGCGGAGAACTTGAAAACTTAATTGCTTATTTCCAAAGCAGATATGAAAAACTAGCTAATATTTTAGTTAAAAGACCAGAACTTAAAAATTACACAAAAGTAGCAGATATTGAAGAAGGTCAAAGCAATTTAAGTCTTATTTTAATGGTTAGGGAAATCAGATCCACTAAAAATGGCCATAAACTTATTGAATTTGAAGATGATACTGGAACTATTCCTATATTATTCTCAAATAAAAATGAGGAAGTCTTTAAAGAAGCTGAAAAGCTAGTTAAAGATGAAGTTATTGGTGTTCTCGCTGATAAAAATGGTGATTTAGCTATTGGAAATGAAATCATAAATCCTGGAGTTATGAGAATACCTAAAAAAGAAATGGATTTCAGTATTGTATTTTTATCTGATGTTCACATTGGAAGTTTAACCTTTTTAGAAGATGCATTTACCAGATTTATAGATTGGATAAACTGTGAATTCGGAAATGAAGAACAGGTAAAAATAGCTGAAAGTGTTAAATATCTTGTTATTGGTGGAGATATTGTAGATGGTATTGGTGTATATCCAAATCAGGAAAAAGAACTAGCTATTAAAGATATTACTCAGCAATACAATGAAGCTGCCAGATTCTTAGGAAACATTAGAAGTGACATTAAAATAATTATTGCTCCGGGAAACCACGATGCATCAAGAGTAGCAGAACCTCAGCCTGCAGTACCTGAAGAGTATGCAAAAGCTTTATATGAACTTGATAATGTAGAATTCATAAGTAATCCTGGTGTTGTATCTTTAGACGGTATTAATGTCTTAATTTATCACGGACGTAGTTTTGATGATTTAGTAATGGCGGTTAAAGAGTTTACTCATGAGAAAAATGATCTATTAATGGAAGAATTACTTAAAAAAAGACATTTAGCTCCAATTTATGGAGAAAGAACTCCTCTTGCTTCAGAACTTGAAGACTACTTAGTAATTGATGAAGTTCCTGATGTCTTCCATACAGGACATGTTCATATTAATACTCATAAAAAATTCAATGGCATTCATTTAATTAACTCCGGAACATTCCAGACTCAAACAGAATTCCAGAAAATTTATAATATTGAACCAACCCCTGCTGAAGTTCCCGTACTTTACAAAGGGCAATATAAATGTTTAAAGTTCATTTAAAAATTTTTATAAATAATAACAACTTAAATAATATTAAGTTTAGGTGAAAAAATGGAAAAAAATATTGAAGAAATTATTAATGTTTCAGATTATCTTTATAACAATAAACTTGTTGCCGGAAAATCTGGAAATGTTAGTGCTAGATTTAAAGGTGAAGATGGTGATGTGATTGCTATTACACCTACTTTAAAATCATTATATGGTTTAAATGAAGAAGATATTGTATTAGTGGATTTAGAAGGTAATTTATTAACAAAAGGCAAACCTTCTTCTGAAGTTGATCTTCATTTAGAAATTTATAAAAAAAGAAGCGACGTAAATGGAATTGTCCATACTCATTCACCATATGCAACAGGATTTGCATTTTCTTCAAAAAGAATTAAAAGACACGAAGGTTTCGGAGCTATTAATACACCATTTTTAGAAGACATTGAATATGAAACTCCCGGAAGTATGAAACTAGCTAAAAATGCTTCAAACGCTATCGGTGACGAAGATGTTTTAATATTAAAACAGCATGGTGTTTTATGTGTTGGTGACAGTTTAAAAGAAGCTACTTTACTTGCAACTTTCGTTGAAGAAACAGCTAAAACACAGTTTATAACTTATATGTTAAATTCAACTGAAGATTTAATATGAATCTTCTTGTGAAGATTCACTTTCTTTTCCAGAATCAACATAATCAGTTATAATATCTAAAATTAAACCAGATAAAGAAGTATCTTTATCAATAGCTATTTTTTTTAATTCTTTTTTCAAATCTACTGGCATATTTATAGTTGTTTTACTTATATCTGACATAATTATATAATTGTTTATCATATTTTATATACTTTTTTCTAAAATGAAATTTACCAAAAAATATTTAAAGATTAATATAATAATATAACTTTAACATACTGATTTTTTAAATATATATTATTTTGGAGGGGAAATTTTATGTCTAATCAAACAATCGATGAAGTATCAGAAATATTAGAATATATTATGGAGAACAATTCAGTTCCACGTAACATAAGAGAAGCAGCACAGGAATCCAACACTTTATTAAAAGATGAATCCCAGGATCAATCTGTAAAAATAAGTACTGTTTTAACTAAGTTAGATGAAATTAGTAATGATCCTAACATACCAGTTCATGCAAGAACTTTAATATGGGAAGTTCTTTCCAAATTAGAATCTATCTAATTTTTTTTAATCTTTTTTAGAAATAGCTAAAGCTATTGTAACTCCATTAAAAGCTGTTTTTTTATAAATTAATTTTGAATCAAAGCCTGCTGTAATTAAAGCAGAAGCTTCAGACACACTGCCGACACCAAATTTGGATTTTACAAATTCTGATTCATGTATCTCATCTGATTTAAATAAAGTCAATTTATCCATTTCAACAAAATTAACAGGAATATTTAACATTTTACTTAAATCCAAGATACCTTTTTCATTTTTCTTAATTTCACCTGAAGCCAGTTTAGATAATCTGTTTTTAGAAATATTCAAGTCATCAAGTGCCTTATTAAGACCTATTAAAATATCTTCTTTGGATTTACCTCGTTTGCATCCAATACCAACAACAATATCTTCAATTTTCATTATTAGTTTATGATTTTTATATAAGACATGTATTTCATCTGTATTTATGGAACTGGTAAATTCAATTGAAACATCAATTTCAAGTGTATTATTATTTAAATAATCAAATAAAAAATCATAGTTTTCTTTACTGTTGACTCTGAACATTATTTCTTCATTGTTTAAAATAGCTTTATTGAAATATACAATTTCTTTTGGATTTTTAACTGTCAAATACAAATCTTTAGCTATTACATCAACACCTAATTTTTTATTGACATCAGTTGCAGTTGTAATAACTTCTGTTGCATTTAACATATCAGCTACTTTTGATGTCAGTTTATTGGCTCCTCCTAAGTGACCTGATAATGTGCTGATTACAAAATTAGCATTTTCATCAATATTCAAAATAGCAGGATCTGAAACTTTTGATTTTATTAATGGTGCAATACTTCTAATTAAAATTCCAGAAGCCATAATAGCTATAATTGCATCATATTCATAGAATAATATTTTAAAAGTATTTTTAACATCTTTATAATAAATATCAGTGTTAATAATAGTTGAATCTTTATCTAAATGTTTTTTTAATAATAAAGATAAATCATAACCTTTTTTTGAAACAGAAATAATAGCTATTTTCATAATATCACATATAATATAATTATAAATAAAATTATTGCAAGGGTAAATAATAATATTGTTAATTTTGACAGTTTAACAGCACTGCTTATATCATTTATTTCAATATTTTTATTATTGTCTCCCAATATATAAGTATCTAATTTAATTAATTGTATATCTAAAGCTCCTGCAGCTGAAGCCATTGTAAAACCAGAGTTTGGACTTGGACAGTTTCTGGCATCTCTTTTCAATATTTTATAACTGTTTTTATAATCAAATCTCAGGCAAAATGCAGATAAAACAACAAATAAACCAGCTATTCTTGATGGAATATAATTTAAAATATCATCTATTTTAGCTGGAACAAAACCAATATTAATCAGTTCATCAGTTTTATAACCAACCATTGCATCAAGTGTATTCAATATTCTGTAATTAAATGGAATTAAAATTAAAATAAATAAAAGCAAATAGGAATGTATAAAAATTCCAGCAAGACTGAAAATCATGAAATAAAATACAGGTGAAATGTATGAATCAGTAATATTTTCTGTTAAGCTTTCAATAGTAGCTGAAACAATGTGTTCTTCAGTCAGTTCATCAGTGTTCCTGCTGACTAAATATGAAACTGCCTGTCTTGCTTTATCAACATCTTCTTTTAAATCTGTTTCAACATTAATAGCAGTATCCAGCAGCATTTTAATAGAAAAAGTAGATGATAAAATTAATGTAAATAATATAAAAAATATAAATGCATTAAATGAAGATAAATAAACTAATATAATCACTGATACACTTGAAACAATACAGGTAGCTACTGTTAAAAACAAACCTGACCATCTATTTTTTACTTTAATAAATCTGATTTTGAAAAATGATATTACAGATCCGATTATTACAACAGGATGAATCTTAGTTGGAAGTTCACCATATGCAATATCAAAAGAAATAGCTAAAAATAATGAAAATAATATAAATATTAAAATATTATATGAAAAATTAATATTATTAAATATATTGAAATTATTTATTAAATCAAAAGTATAATACATTATTTAATATATAATATTAAAATAAATAAATATTTTATTATAATTTTAAACATGGTGAAAAAATGAGTATTGAACAAGATGTTAAAAACTGGTTAGCTGATGAAGGTGTCTTTAGAGAAAAAGCTGCAGATGAAAATGCAGACTTTCATTTTGTCATTGAATTTCCTAAAGATAATATAATGGATGTTGTAAAACCAAAAGAAAAAGATGTTATTGTTATTGGATGTGCAACACAAGTAGCACCAGAACATATTAATTTAATGCAAAATGCATCTCCTCAGGATAAAAATAAATTTTTATTTGATGTAAGTACTAATTTAAACTTATTTTTAGTTGATTATGAATTGAAAGTGGATCAGGATATTTTACAGCAATTTGTAGTTACTGATAATATCTTTGAAGATGGATTAAGTAAAGATGCTTTATTTAAAACTATTAAACGTGTTTTTAAAGCTAAATTACATTGTATAATGTTATTAAATTACGCTTTTGGTAATTCAAACACTAATATTTCCAAACCACATAATGAAAATAGTATGTTTGTATAATTTTTTCATAAATTTTAGACAGACAGACATAAATTTCAAGTGAAAGCTCTGCGAAGGTTCTGTAGGAATGAAGACATGCATTTCATCTGTAAAAACACTTGAAATTTATCTTAATTTTTTGTAGTTAAAATTGAAAATAAAGCCTTTTTCATTCTTTTTTTATAAAAATAATCATTTTAACCAAGTTAAAAATTTTTTTTCACTTGAAACATATGTCTTGATTTTTGCTTCGCACTAAAAATTGCATTACACTTGAAATTTATCTCTCACTATTCATGTTAAATCATTATATTTTTTTTGATAAAACTCTTATTGAATTTTTTTTCACTTGAAATATATGTTTTATTTTTCAAATGCTCAGATAAATATTATATTATACTGAAAATATTACAATTGAAATACTTCTTCTTTAAATTTGAAATAAAAATTGTTTCAGTCTTATTTTTTTAAATGATAATTTTTTAATAAATTTTTAAATTAATTTATTTTATAAAAAATTGATATAAAACATTTATTTTTTAAAAATAAGTAATATATACCTTTTATTTTGTAATTGAAAAATTATAAAATTATTTTACAATTATGTTAATTTTGTTTTCATCACTATTTTTTCACTTGAAATATATGTCTTTATAATTGAAATAGTTAATTTTCATGTTTTAATTTTAACTATTTTTATTTACTTTAATTTTTATTTAAGCTATTAATTGACTATTTTTTATAAATTTAAGTATTTTAAACATTTTTTAGTTAATTTTAATTTATTTAATTTCTTTAATTTTTATTTTTTAATGAAAATTTATTATCTCAATACAATTTTGTAATACAAACCTTTATTTAACACTGTTTTCATATATTAACACTGGAAATAATACTTATAATTTTTTCATATTTTTTAAGATTATTTTACTTTTATTACTTTTTAAGAATGGTGAACATATGGCAAATATATTTGATGACTTGGAGGTAGGAAAATCAGTTTTTAAAGATAAACAACCTTTAGATCATAGGTTTTTACCTGAAAATTTACCTCACAGAAAAGAACAGATAACACAAATAGCTAAATATTGGATTGAAGCATTAAATAATGTTACTCCATCTGATATTACAATTTACGGAAAAACAGGAACTGGAAAAACAGCAGCAGCAAAATTTGCTCGTGAACAACTAAATGAAGCAGCATCTAATAAGAATGTTTTCATAAAAGTTGAGTATATTCGTTGTACTGATTACACAACAGAATATCAGGTTATTGCACAGTTATGTCAAAAACTTGGAAGAAATGTTCCTCACAGAGGCTGGACAAAAGGGGAAGTTATTAATACTTTCAGAGACATTTTCAGAAGAAATGCATATGGAAAAAAACTAATTTTAATTGTTATTTTAGATGAAATTGACATATTGCTTAGTAAAGACGGAGATGGAATTTTATACACTTTAACAAGAACTGACAATGTATCTATATTATCCATTAGTAATTATGTTGAATTTAAGCAATTTATAACACCTAGAGTAATGAGCAGTTTGAGGGATAAAGAAATTGTTTTCCCACCTTATGGTGCTGATCAGTTAGCTGATATTTTAAGTGAAAGGGCTCATTTATCATTTAAAGAAGATACAATTGAAAGTGATGTTATACCATTATGTTCAGCTATGGCAGCTAAAGAAGAAGGAGATGCAAGATATGCACTGGATTTACTTAGAACTGCTGGAGAAATAGCTGATGAAGAAGAATCTGATAAAATCATTGGTGATTATGTAAGAAGGGCGAAAGACAGAATTGAACATAATAAAATCACTGATATTATTTTAACCTTACCAACTCAGCAACAAAGAGTTTTAGATGCTATTTTAAGACTTACTCAAAATAATGAGGAAATAACTTCAGGTAAATTATATGATACTTATAAAGAAGTATCAAAAGGAGATTCTGTAACATACAGAAGAATTTTTGATTTTATAAATGAACTTGAAATGTTAGGTATTATTTCAACCAATACTATATCACGTGGACGTGGAAAAGGAAGAACTAATATTATAACACTTCAATGCGATACTAATCTACTTGAAAAAACACTTTATTCCATATGATTCCATTTGGGATTGTTTTTTATTAAAGTTTTTAAAATAGCCATTCTAACTGGAACAGCATTAAATGCCTGATTGAAATATTTATTATGTTTAGTATTATCTAAATCAGTAGCTATTTCATCAATTCTTGGTAACGGGTGCATAACAATAACATCCTTACCTTCCAACATTTTTTTATTAACAATATAAGCTCCTTTTATTTTTAAATATTCATCCAAATCTCCAAAACGTTCTTTTTGAATTCTGGTTACATATAAAACATCTACTTTATCAATAATTTCTTCTATACTATCAACTTCAGTATATGGGATATTCTTTTTGTTTAAATCGTGTAAAACTTCCTGAGGCATTTTTAATTCTTTAGGAGCAACAAAATAAAGTTCTACATTGTCATATAATCCTAATGCATTAGATAATGAATGTACTGTACGGCCAAATTTTAAATCTCCAACCAAAGCTATTTTTAAATTATCAATCTGCCCTATTTCTTTTTTAATAGTGTATAAATCAAGTAATGTTTGAGTAGGATGTTGACCAGCACCATCTCCGGCATTTATCACAGGAACATCTACAATATCTGATATAAATTTTGATACGCCTTCCAATTCATGTCTAATGACTAAAGCATCGCTGTAGCCTTCAAACATTTTTGCAGTATCAGCTATGCTTTCCCCTTTGGAAACAGAACATGATCTTGTACTTTCAATACCTATGCAATTTCCGCCTAAACGTTTCATAGATGTTTCAAATGATAATCTTGTTCTTGTAGATGGTTCAAAAAACATTAATCCAAGGATTTTACCTTTTAATTCGTCACAACATTCTTTTGATTTAGCTATATCTTCTAATTTTGATGCTTCATCCAGAATATAATCAATATCTTTTCTTTCAAAATCTTTTATTGAAATAATACTTTTTAGTTTAAAAATTTTAATCAACCCATTTCATTCAATTCTTTTATCAATTAAATTATTAATATAACTGGCAAATTTATCAATTTCATCCATATCCAATACAGGAATATTTTCACTGGAAAGTGTTTTTTTAGCTTTTATTTTATCTATAAAGTTTCCTTCATCTGGATTTATTTCATAACCAAAATTTGAAGAAATAAATGATGATTTAACAAGTTGTTCTGAAAATGTTTTGTTCAGATGACTTTTAGTATTTGATTTTTCATCACAGTTCATAAAAAGAGCAACCGGTTTTTCCATCAATGTTCCCATATTTCTGGATATGTATCTTTTTAAGATTCCTTGGACTTTTCCATGGTATAATGATCCAGCTAATATAATAAAATCATATTTTAACAAACAGGCTGTTTTGGCTTTTTCAATTGGAATTAGCTGTATTTTAGCTTTTATTTTATTTGATAAAATTTTTGCAGCCTTTTTTGTTATTCCACTGGATGTTGAGTAAATTATTGCTATTTTCATATAATCCTTTCAATTGGCACGACAAGAATATCTTTTGCACCTGCATTTCTTAAATCGTTAACAAGTTCGAATACTACATCTTCATCTATAACTGCCTGTACAGCTACAGTTTCTTCTTTAGATAATACTTCAGAAATTGTCGGACCTGTCATTGCCGGCATAACTTTTTTAACATTATCTAAATTTTCTTTTTTAACATTCATCATTACAAGTTTTTTCCTTTCAGCTTCAATTACTCCCTTTATACTTGTGCTTACGGCTTCAACTAACTCTTTTTTATTTTCAAAGCTATTGTCATTAGTAATAAGTTTAATAGTACTTTCTAAAATTACATCAACAATTTTCAAATGATTCATTTTTAATGTGGTTCCAGTACTGGTTAAATCAGTAATTAAATCAGCTATTCCAATTAATGGTGCGATTTCTGTAGAACCGCTTAATGTTATTATTTTTGATGTTAAATCATGTTTTTCCAAGTATTTTTTTGTTAATGTTGGAAATTCAGTAGCTACTACCATATCTGATGTTAAATCATCAATAGAATTTATATTGGAATCTTCCGGTGATGCTAAAACTAATTTTGTTTGTCCGAAAGATAAATCAACTAATTCCTTAACATTAGCTTCACTTTCATTAATCAAGTCTACACCAGTTATTCCCATATCAACAATTTCATCTTCAACAAATTTTGGAATATCTGATGCACGAGCAAACATAACATCAATATCTTTATTAAAAGTAGCAGAAATTAATTTTCTATTAGCATTATCTTTTAATCCTAATCCAGCTTTCTCTAAGATGGCTATTGAAGGATCACTAATTCTTCCTTTAGAAGGTACAGCAATTTTTAATTTCATTTTAAATCTTCTCATTTTATTTATGTGATATGATATATTATTTTTTTTATTAATACTTTTTTAAAGTGTTAAAATTCTTAATATTTTTTAATATTTTCAGTTTTTACTATCAAATAATACAAAATCTTTAAATATAATAGAAATTATAATGATATTAAGCTTAAGATTAATTTAAAATTATCATAAGTTACAAATTAACTGTTTGAGGTGAAATATATGTCTGAAATACCAAAAGCTCCTATCGCAAGGATTATTAAAGATACTGGTGCTGAAAGAGTTAGTGAAGATGCAAAAGCTGAATTAGCTGCATATCTTGAAGAAGTAGCTCGTAATGTTGCAATTGAAGCAAATAATGTTGCTAAAATCGCTAAACGTAAAACTATCAAACCAGAAGATATTAAATTAGCTATTAAAAATTTAGAATAGTTATTTTAATTGACTTTTTTTATTTTTTTTAGGTGTTATTATGACTGATAATACTATTTTAATTAAAGATGCATTAATTTTAAACCCTTTAGATTTTAAAGAAATAAAAGGTTCTCTTTTAATAAAAAATGATAAAATCGCAGAAATAGGTACTGATATTGATGAAAGTAATGTAGATAAGGTTATTGATGCTAAAGGTAAAATATTACTTCCTGGATTTGTAAATACTCATACACATTTGTCAATGACTTTGTTTAGAGGATTGGCTGATGATTTGAGCTTGGATTCATGGTTAAATGATAATATTTGGCCGATGGAAGCAAATCTTACATCTGAATACTGTTATATTGGTGCTCTTTTAGGAGCCATTGAATTAATTAAATCCGGAACAACCACTTTTAGTGATATGTACTTTTACATGGAAGATGTTGCAAAAGCTGTTGAAGAATCAGGAATTAGAGCAGTTTTATCTTATGGTATGATTGATTTTGGTGATGATGAAAAAAGAGAACATGAAATTAAAGAAAACATAGCCTTATTTGAAAAATGTAATGGGATGGCTGATGGAAGAATTAAAGTATTTTTTGGACCTCATTCCCCGTATACAGCTTCAAAGGATTTATTGGAAGATGTAAGATGGTTAGCTAATGAGTATAATACTGGAATTCATATTCATGTTAGTGAAACTCAAAAAGAGATAAATGATTCACTTGAAGCACATGATTTAAGACCCTTTGAATATTTGGATTCAATAGGATTTTTAGGTCCTGATGTTGTAGCTGCACATAGTGTATGGTTATCTCATAATGAAATTGAAATTATTAAAAGGAACAATGTTAAAATTTCACATAATCCATGTAGTAATATGAAATTAGCTTCAGGTATAGCTCCAATTCAGGATTTAATCACTAATGATATTTGTGTTGGAATTGGAACAGATGGAGCATCATCAAATAATAATTTGGATTTGATTGAGGAGTTAAGAACAGCTTCCTTACTTCAAAAAGTTAATTTATTAAATCCTAAAGCTTTAACTTCTAATGAAGCATTAGCTATGGGAACTATCAAAGGTGCAGAAGTTTTAGGACTTGAACAGGAAATAGGATCAATTGAAGTTGGTAAAAAAGCAGATTTAATTTTAATTGATACCAATAATGCTAATATGGTGCCGGATAGTTCAGCTACAAGTTCCAATATCATTTACTCCGCAAATGGTTATAATGTAGATACTACTATTTGTGACGGTAAAATTTTAATGGAAAATAGAAAATTAACTACATTAGATGAAGAAAAAATTTATAAAAAAGCCAGAAAAGCTATTGAAGAGCTTAAAGAAGCTAGTAAATAATTTTATCTAGCTTCAAATTTTATTTTATTTTTGTTTAGAACAATACTTCTTTTCCAGGCATCATTGCTTTCATGGAAATCAGACCTGAAGTGAGCTCCTCTACTTTCTCTACGTAATATTGCTGATTTTACAACTAAAATAGCTATTTCAACCATATTTATTACTTCAAGAGCAGTTACAAGTTCTGTATTATATTGGGCTTTATTTTCAACTTTTAAATCATTTAACTCTTTTTCCATCTCTTGCAGCTGTCTTAAAGCTTCATTTAAATTTTTTTCATCTCTAACGATTCCGACTTTTTCCCACATTAATTTTTTAAGGTTATTTTTAAACTCTATAGGATTAATGGAACCGTCTTTAATTAGGCTTTCAATTCTTGTTTTTTCTTCATGGACCATTTCAGGATTTTCTTTAAAATCAGTTTTGCTTGCAACTTTTGCTGCACTTTCACCAGCTCTTTTTCCAAATACTTGAGTATCAGCCAGTGCATTTCCACCTAAACGGTTAGCTCCATGAACTCCTCCTGACACCTCTCCAGCAGCAAACAGATTATGCACGTTTGTAGAGCAGTCTGAATTAATTTTTACACCACCCATAAAGTGATGTGCAGTTGGAGCCACTTCAATTTTTTCATTTTTAATGTCAATGCCTACATTTTTAAACTGCAGAACCATAGTTTCTAATTTTTCATCAATTAACTCATCAGGAAGATGTGTTATGTCTAAATAAACTCCGCCATGTTCACTGCCTCTTCCTTCAATGATTTCCTGATAAATGGATCTTGCAACAACATCACGGGTAGCCAGTTCCATTTTTTCAGGAGCATATTTTTTCATGAAGCGTTGGCCGTCTTTATTTAATAATTTTCCACCTTCAGCTCTTACAGCTTCAGTTACAAGAACTCCTTTTTTGGAATCTGGAGTTACCATTCCTGTTGGGTGGAATTGAATCTGTTCCATATCTATCAGATTAGCTCCTGCATTCCATGCAAGCATGAATCCGTCACCATTTTTCTGAATGGTGTTGGATGTAATAGGATATAAATTGCCTGCTCCTCCACTAGCCAGTATAACTGCTTTTGCTTTAAAATAGATTATTTGGGAGTTTGCCAAATCTAGTCCAACAGCTCCTATAACCTGTCTTAAACTTTCATCCAAAACAAGAGATGTAACCATTACCTCTTCAATAGTTTGAATATCTCTTTTAATTATTTCTTCTTTAAGAGCAGTCATTAGCTCATGACCTGTCCTGTCTCCCTGAAAACAGGTTCTTCTGTATTGCTGTCCACCAAATGGTCTTTGATTTATTTTACCAGATTCCTGGCGGTCAAAGATTGCCCCATAATTTTCTAAATCAATTAGTCTGTCAGGGGATTCGTGAACAAGTACATCTACAAGTTTTTTATCATTGAGATAGCTGCCTCCCTTTAAGGTATCTTCAATATGTGCTTCTATTGAATCATCAGCATCGACAGCTTTAAAAACAGCATTATATCCTCCTTCAGCCATTCCAGTACATCCAGATCTAAAAGTTAGTCCTTTTGAAACAATAAGTCCTTTAAGACCAGCTTTATCTACTTCAATAGCTGCTCTTGAACCAGCTCCTCCTGAACCAATAATTAAAACATCGGTTGAAATTGTTTTAGTTTCCATAGTCATTACCTGTAAAATTTATATTATTTTTAAATTTATATTTGATTGTTAAAATAAATTTGTTTTTAAGCAATTTAAAAAAATCATTTATTTGGGAGTGTCCGATAATTATTGGATTTTAAAATCTCCCTTAATTTTTATTTATTTCTAAATCCACCACTTTTTCTTCTTTAATTATGAATTTACTTATTAAATTATCAAGTATATTTATATCAATTTTTCTATTTTTTGTTTTTTCTTTTTTTATTAAATTTAAAATGGATTTTAGCACTTTAACGTCCATATGTTTGTGTATTTTTTTAATATTGTGTGTGATTGCATATCGTGTTAATTCGTTATTTACTCTTTTTATTCCTCTTGTTTTAATTCCTCTGAAGTTTCTGGACTCTCGTAATGTTCCAAAGTTTCCTTCAGCATTTGGACCTCTTCCAGAATAAGTTTTTTGACCCCATTCTGAGTAATATGTTTTTTTGATTTCATCAATTTTGTGGTCACATCGGTCTTTGATTTTTCTTTTGGGTTCTGATGCGCAAATCTCATGATTGGAACATGTTAAACAGTTATTTGTTGTATAAACTTTATATTCGACTCAATTTTGCATATTATTGTTTTGTCTTGTTAAAATTGAGCCATTAGGACATATATGTGTCGTTTTTCCAGTATTTAATGAATTTATGTTTTCTAAATTTTTCTTTTTTGTCTGTTTTATGATTTTTATTATTTTCTTTCTTTTCATTGTTTTTTTTCTTTTGTACGGGACGTTGATGCTTTATCAGGTATTACAATTGTTGTTGGTGAATTATAAATTTCATTAAGACTTTTTATATGCCAGTATCCATAATCTACTACAATTGTGTAGTTTTCTTTATGTAATATTTCATTTAATTCTTTTACAGTCACTAATAACTCTTTTTTGTCGCTTGGAGATTGCATAATGTAGTGAATAGCCATCATACCATATTTGTCATCAACGCCTGATTGGAAATTATAATTAAATCCCCCATTTATTGTTTTTATCAAGCATACTATGTGCTTCGGGGTCAACAATACTAATAGGCTGATTTCCTTTAATATTTTCTTCCATTTGTTTAATTTTTAATAAGACTTTTTTCAACCCGTTTTTTCTGTTTAAAAACGGATTCTAGCAAATAAATTCCTCCAGCTCGTATATTTTTTTTCAAAATCGAAAAAAATAAATTATATGACTCACAAAAAATTAGTTTGTGAAGTGAATTTATTTTTGTTAATTTAAGTTGTTGTATGTATAATAAATATAAATTCCTTCACATATAAATAAAACTCTTTTTTATCAAAAAATAAAGCAATATTAAATGTTTATAGCTCAATTAAAGCAATATTAAGAATTATTACTTTCGCCATATACTGTATTGTATTTTTAACCTTAAAAATAAAAATAAATTGATAATATTTGATGAAACTTTGATTAAACAACCAAATAAGCAGTATAGTTTAAATATTATTCAATGAATGGTTAAAATAAGTAATACTTAAAAATTTTGTTGAAATCTTTTGAAAAATAAAAACTTATGATTTCAAGTGAATAAAAGTATTACTCATTAATTATCGGACACTCCCTTATTTTACATTTTATCATAAGTGGAATATTGAAAATAAGATAATTGTTGATTTTAGTTATGTTGAAAAAACACTGTCATTTTGAACAGCACTGATGAAAATCTAAAAATATATAATGTATTTTAAACACATAATAAAAATTATGGACAAGAAAAAAATAATAATTATAGAACTTGTTGTATTTGTTTGTATATTAATAATAGGAATCGCAATAACTCTAAACTTAAACAATCAAACAACAGAACCAATTAACAATACAACACAATCAACTGAAGTATCAGTTGATTCAATAAACAAAGAAACACAAAGTGATTCTAGTTCATCACAAGAAAGTGATCCAGGGGCATTTTACAGCAGACAAAGTAATGAAATGATTTACACAGGTGATGTTAAAGTAGGTCCTGATGGTCATACAAGATATAAACATTTAGGATATAATGAATGGGAAATGCTTGATTAATATATAATATTTATCTTCTAAATTAACTTTCAAAAAGAATCTATTCTGTGAAAAATATACATTCATCAAATATATTAATAAATAATTATAAAATTAGTATTTAATGATATATTAGTGTAGTTTAAAATTTATTCTAAAATAGCTATTTTTAATTAAATTAATTGTATGGGTAATATTTTTAAATAAAATAGTATTTCATTGCATATATTTGGAGGTTTTTTAATGAAAATTGATGGAACAGTCACAACTGGTTTAGGCAAAGCCGCTTATTTTTTATCACAGGATTTTTATGTTAACAATTTTGAGAAAAATTGTGGATTTCGTCCATATCCTGGAACTTTAAATGTTATAGTTCCAGAAGAGTATCTTCCTCAAATTAATAAAGTAAAAGATGAATGTAAGAACATTATAAAGCCTGATGAAGGTTTTGGAGCTGTTAAATATATAAGAGCAAAATTAGATGAGGATATTACAGGAGCTATTGTATTTCCAGCTAAAACTACACATGATGAAAACTATTTGGAGTTTATAGCTAAAGATAAGCTTAGAGATAAGTTAAATCTTAAAGATGGGGATAGAGTAAGTATTGAATTTTAAAGAAATATTTTTATATTATAATTAATATATTATTTGATTGTACAATTCTCAGGGCGGAGTGAAATTCTCCACCGGTGGTGTTTCTAAATAGATAAGTCCACGAGCACAAAATGTGTTGATTTGGTTAGAGTCCAAAACCGACGGTTATAGTCCGGATGGAAGAGAATAAGAAAGTTATTTTTTTATTTTTAGCCCTGTTTCTACACTATTTAAGGAGATGTTACTATGAGTAAAAACGATTTAGAAATGGGTTTTGAGGCATTAAGAAATGGTGAATTTATTTTAGTTTATGATGATGATGACAGAGAAGGAGAGGTAGACATGATTATCGCTTCTGAATTTGTTACACCAAAATCAGTAGCTACTATGAGAGATAATGCAGGAGGATTAATCTGTAACTGTTTAGCTCCGCAGTACTGTGATGCTATTAATTTACCATTTATGACAGATATTATGGAAGCTGCTAGTTCAAAATATCCTGATTTAACTAAACTTGCTCCAAATGATATTCCATATGATGAAAGGTCTTCATTTTCAATATGGGTAAATCATAGAGATTCATTCACTGGAGTCACTGACCATGATAGGGCCATGACTATTAGTGAAATGGCTGTTATGTTAAAAGAAGAAAGATATGATGATTTTGGAAAAACATTCAGATCTCCAGGTCATGTATGTCTTTTAAGAGGAGCTGACGGTTTAGTTAAAAACAGAAGAGGTCATACAGAAATAGGCTTAGCTATGTGTGAAATGGCTGGTGTGACTCCGGTTTGTGTTGTTTGTGAAATGATGGATAGTGAAACAGGTCAGGCAACATCAGTAGCTGATGCTAAAAAATATGCAGAAGAAAACGGACTGGTCTTGCTTAAAGGGGAAGACATTATAAAAAAATATTTGGAAGAATAATTAGCTGTACATAGCTTGATTATTCATTCTTTTATCATTTATGTAATTAAAGATGTATTGGGTAATTTGTTGGATTTTATATGAATTGTAAATATTAAATACAACATATTTACCGTCATACATATCTATTTTTACTCCATCTTTAATTTCTTTAGTTGGACTAACTAAACTTATTTTATCCCATGGAATTCTAAGATTTTTAGATTTTAAGGCTTTTTCAATATAGATTCCGTCATCTTTGATTTTCACGATTTTAACAGCTCTGCGGTTTCTTTCAGACATTACTTGAATATCTCCATTATCATCAAAGCCATAATCTGGAATTAGACATGTTGCTTTCCAACCCTGTTTAATTTTTTTTGCAACATGAACTCTATCTTTCTTTGTTAACTTAACGCCCTGTTCCGGACTTAAATTAAGTGCCATTTATATCACCTTGTTTTTTATTTCTTTAAATGGAATTATTCTATTGAAATTTACATTTTTAGCCATGCTGGCTATTGTATTTATATCTATATTTTCTTCAACACATTCCAAAGCATATTTTGAAAATAAATCATATCTGATTTCAACTTCCGGAGTAAATCCGCGTCCTTCTATTTTTAATTTTGATACATTTAAGACATTCTTAACTTTGGTGTTATTTTTAATGTATGGTACTACATTTTCAAATATATTTTGGTTATAAACTTTGTTTAGAAGTATTGCTTCAACTGTAACTCCAAGTTTTTCCAACATATTTGCATGAGCTACCAAATCAACTGCTGCTGATTCAATTCCTCCTTTATTAACACCAGACATAAGCAGCATTGGAATATCTGATGACATAGCTATTTCACTTGCAGAATATGGAACTTTTTCATTAAGCAGTCCGGTAAATACACTCATAACTCCTTCAATTAATACAATATCATAGTCTGATTTGTTTAATTTATCAATAGCTAGTTTAATATCCATCCAGCCCAAGTGTCCGATTTTTATAGATCCGTAATCTTCCATTTTCCCGTTTGTTAAATACAGACCGGGAACAATATCTCTTGCATCAGGACCTACTTTCATAAGAGCCACTTTTAATCCTCTTTTTCTTAGAGCTCCAGCCAGTCCAGTTAAAATAAATGTTTTTCCGGAATCAGATCCATTACTTCCAATCATTAGGAATTTAGGGCCTTTTCCATTATTTTTATATTTTAAAAACGGTTCAGCTAGTGTTTCTATTTTATATCCGGAATTCACTCCTAAATCTTTGTTTATTTTAGCTTTAACTTCCTTATTTTTACTGGATATATTTTCGATATCTTCACTGGAGGCATCAATGTAATCCAGGAAATTATTTCTAATAATAGGGTTTTCATCTAAAATATTATGAATCATAGTTCCTATAACATTTCCTTCGTCGTTACAGGCTCCTGAGAAAATATTGTACTCGGATTTTTTATTTACATCTCCATAATTCATTCTTTGAATCTGAGAGTAAAATAAAGGTTTGGCATCACCTTCAGCTTTACCGTATGTATGTGTGTGGAAACCTGTAACATCTTCATTTTGGCCTTTTGTAATAAAAGAATTATCATAGACTTTAGCTTTAACACGGTCACTGCTTATGAGTGGTGAAAAGTCAATGTCTATTAAGCCAAGACCTTCTTTTATTATTGGAACTTCTGATTTTCGTCCGATATCTGTCTGATTTGCTAATAACTGAAAACCTGCACAAACACCAACAATCGGTTTTCCATCTTTAGCTATTTGTTTTATTTCACTAGCTAATTCACAGCTAATATCTTCTGATTCAAGGATAGTTCCGCCAGGTATAATTAATGCATCTAATTCTTCACTAGCTTTAAGACCATTAACCAAACCGTTTGATTTGACAAGATCTGTAGGTAATTTTCCAAAGTCTTCAAATCCAGGAACAGCTCCTTTTACATAGACGAGTCCTATTTTTTTCATAAGTAAACCTCGTGTAATTATTTTATTTTAAGCTTTATAATACTTTCACAGTTAATATCTAAATACTGTGAATATCGGATTATTAAAAATTCTTCAATAGCTGCAATTGTTGCAATAATACAGATAATTGCTATTAGATTTTCAGATGGTGCAAAAATTAATAAAACTGGAATTAAAATTATTAGTAATCCGGTTATTTTATTGAGATAGCTATGAATTGTTGATAATTTTTCAAATTTAATATAACAATATATAGCAGATGCAATTTTTAGTTTTACTATAATCAGAATTAAAACATATATTTCAAGTGTAAAATTCAAAACAGGCAATAAAACTATTATTAATGATAAAAACATTGTCATGTCTGCTATTGAGTCTAATTTTGCTCCAAAATCAGTAACTAAGTTGTATTTGCGAGCAACATACCCATCCAGTACATCGCTGATGCTACAGATTAGATATATAATGAAAAATAAGTAAGATAAAGGTTTTGTAAAAAAAAGCAATAAAGAAAATATAATTCTAATAAATGATAATTTATTAGGACTAATTTTCATTTTCAAAGACACTCATTGCCTTAATGATTTTCAAATCATCTAATGGTTTAGCTTGAATTTGTAAACCAACAGGAATACCGTCTACTTCACCAGCTTTAATACTTCCAGCTGGAATTCCTGCAAGGTTAGCTATTACAGTTAATACATCGTAGGCATACATTTCCATAGGAGTTAATTCATCACCAATTTTGTGAGGAAGTTTAGGAACAGTAGGACCTACGATTAAATCAACATTTTCCAACATAGCATTGATTTCATCTCTAATAAGTGATCTTGCTTGAAGAGCTTTTTTATAGAATTTTCCGCTGTATTCTTTTTGTGAAATATAAGAACCTATTTCAATTCTTCTTAATACTTCTTCTCCACAAACATTTTCTATTCTATAACCGTAATCTCTTCCGTCATATTTTCTGGTAGCTGAGAAGAATTCTACATAGTTGATTAAATAGTAAGTCGGAAGACATAAGTCAATATGATCAAAGCTTACTTCTACAAGTTCAGCACCAGCTTCAACTAATTTATGAATAGCTTTGTTTACAGCAACATTAATTTCAGCATCTGTAACATCAATGAACTCTTTACAAACAGCTATTTTCATACCTTCAAGAGATTTTTCTTCAAGTACGCTGGTGAAATCTGACCTTTCCCCTTTTAAGGTTGTACATTCTGTTTCATCATAATCGGATATTGCATTTAGTGCAAGTGCAATTCCACTGGTATCATTAGCTAATGGTCCGATTTGGTCTAAACTCATTGATAAATCAAGTAAACCTTGTCTTGATACCGCACCGTAAGTTGGTTTAAATCCAACAACTCCACAATGGGATGCAGGATTCCTGATTGAACCTCCAGTATCTGAACCAAGAGCGATATCACACATTTCCGCAGCTACTGCAGCAGCACTTCCTCCACTGGATCCTCCAGGGATTCTTCCAGGAGCTGCAGGGTTTTGTGTAGGTCCAAAACAGGAAGTTTCAGTTGAACTTCCAGCTGCAAATTCATCCATATTGGTAATACCGAGAATAATTCCGTCTTCAGCTAATATTTTATCAATTACAGTTGCATTATAACTTCCGAAGTAATTATCCAGTGTTTTGGAAGCTGCAGAGATAATATAATCTTCAACATTAATATTTGCTTTAATACCAAAAACTAAACCAGATAAAAATCCAACTTTTTCTCCGTTAGCTATTTTTTTATCAATAGCTTCTGCTTGTTTTAGAGCAGATTCTTTATTAACTTCTAAGAAAATATTTAATTCTTCATTTTTTTCATCAATAACTTTAATGAAGTTTTCCACATTCTCCTTAGCAGTCATTTCTTTATTTTGAATGGAATTTAATTTTTCAATAACACTCATTAAAACACCTGAGTAATCATAATAATATATAATAAGTGATATTTTATTTTTTAAGGTTTATATAAGTTATTGATAATTTTTTTAAAAAAAGTAGATAAGACCTATATTTAATTTATGAGTAATTTAAAGATTGATTTTAGTTAAGTGAAGCTTCTTTACCTGAGTATAAGAATTTGTAGATTAATTTGATAATGATTACACCGATTTCTGGCCCTACAATCAATACCAAACTTGGCTTAAAAATTGTCTGTCTGTAACTAATGGAGAAGCTAAACTGCATACAGGGTTTACAGAGGTTTCAGTTTATGAAATTCCTATAATATGTACAAATGTCAATTAACATACCAATAGAAACTAAAATAATATTTGCCTAAACGAATATTTTTTTACAAAATTATAAATAGTGTACAAGCAATTAAATAAAATTAAAGAGGGGTCAAAATGAAAAAAGCTATTGTGTTTGATAATTCTGGAACTTTACTTGAACGCTACAGGGTTATTAAAGATGTTTCAACTGGAGAGTTATTTACTGATGTTAATTCACTTCATTTGATTGATTCTATGGACTCATTAGCACTTGTAGTTCTTCAGTTTAATACAAATTGTCTTTTGAATTTAGATAGTAACACTTTAATTTCAGATGTAATTAAACAGCATAATATCGATTTTGATGTTAGTTTTACAAGCTGTGAAACTACTAAAGAGGAAGTTAGTGATATTTTAGAAAATGAAAATCAGGCTACTATTAGTGATATTACTGATGGTTTTTCTATTTTAAAAGAAAAAATCCCTAAAATGGAACTTTGTAATGGATCTGCAGTAATTATTGACATTAATAAAAGTAAAATAGCTTATACTATTACTTCTGCAGGGAAACTATTTTCTGAAGTCACAGATACGATTAAGATTTTACAGTCCAGAGGCATTGAAATTTATATTGCATCTGGAGACAGAAAGGGAGCTATTAACAAATTAGCCGAAATTTTAAATGTTAATAAAAAGCATGCTTTTGGAACTGTTTCCCCAAAGGGCAAATGCAAAGTTGTCAGATGTTTAAAAGATAGAGGATATAAAGTAATGATGGTTGGAGATGGTCTTAATGATGTTTTAGCTTTTAATAATGCTGATGTATCTGTTTTGACTGTTGAACAGGAAGAAGAGGTTTCTCCAAAGCTGATTAATAAAACAGATTATGTTATTCAGAAAATTTCAGAAGTTATTTCAATAGATTTTTAATAACTTCTTTACTTTTTAAAACATTGTCAAAGTTATTTAACTCAATAATTCCTTTATCTACTTTTTTAAGAAGGTTTAAATCAAGAGTTCCTTCACCTAATGTAATGTGCTGGTCTTTAATACCATTATTGTCATTTAAGTGACAGTAGCTAATGTTTTTTAAATCCAGAAAGTCTTCACAATTTCCACAGGTGTTTCCATGACCTACATCAACTGTTAAGCCACAGCCAGTTTCATTTTGTATTCTTTCAAGCTCTTCAACTTTATTTCCTAAAAATGAAAATCGTTCGGGCATATTTTCAACGGAAACAATAATGTCTGAATAGTCAACAAGTTCTCCAATACTTTCAATAGCTAGTTCCAGTGCATATTTTCTTATTCTCTCTTCATTTCTTCCGATTTGTCCTGGATGTAGGGTTAGTGCAGTTGCATTTATTTTACTCCCATAATTCAGAGCATCTTTCATTTGCTTAATACTTTCTTTTCTAATTCCTGTGTTTAGGCTGGCGATATTCAAATCAACTGTTGGGGCATGTATACAAATTTCCAAATCAGTATTTGCAAATTCTAAATTGTCATTTTTAAAAAAAGGGCCTTCTCCAAGTATTTCTATCATTTCAAATTCATATTTTTTAGCAGTTTCTATTATGTCACTATTTGGTTGGGTAAACATTGCTAATGTTGTAAAACCTAATTTCATGATTTAAGATTAACTTTATATATTATAATTATATATAGGTTATTTTGTTATATATCAAAATTTAACATATATAATTTTTTTAAATAACAACTAGGAGGTTTGAGTTGGCCATGTTTAGACGTAAGAAAAATGTTGATCAGCTTTCAAAAAAAATTATGAGGCATTGTTCTAATGGTTTAACTCATATTATTATATTGTGGATTATTAGTAAAGAAAAAATCCATGGTTATGGAATTATGAAGAAGTTAGATGAATTTTTTAGTTCTTGTAATCCTAATGAGTATAATAAAACAAATTCAAGTAAAATTTATCCGATTCTAAGGAAATTAGAAAAAACTGGGATTATAGAAGGAGAATGGGGAGTCAGTAACAATAAAAATGTTAAGTATTACTCTCTTACAGAAGAAGGGGAATGTTTACTTAAAAATTTTAAAAGTGAGTTTGCTTACCTCCTTAATAATCCTCTTTGGTTAAGTTTTATTGAAGATATGTCAGATAATGAAATGCATAAGGTGGAAAACGATGAAAAATGCAATTGAAACTAAGAATCTTACAAAGATTTATAAAAATTTCACTGCTGTTAATTCTTTAAATTTAGAAATTCCTGAAAAAAGTATTTTTGGATTGCTTGGTCCAAATGGAGCAGGAAAAACCACAACAATTAAAATGCTTACCTGTTTAATTCAACCTACTTCAGGTCAGGCTACTGTTGGAGGTTATGATGTTCAAAAAAATCCCAATGAAGTAAGAAATTTGTTAGGTATGGTTCCTCAACAGGTTAGTTTATATAAGGATTTAACAGTTCAGGAAAATTCAGAATTGTGTGCTGATTACTATGGTGTTCCAGTTGATGAAAAATACGACCGTATTGAAGATTTAATGGAATTGGTAGATATTAAATATGCTAGAAATAAAAGAGTTGGACAATTGTCCGGTGGACAAAAACAAAAGGCATCTCTTGTAGCTAGTTTGGTACACAGGCCGGAGATATTATTTTTAGATGAACCAACAATCGGGCTTGACCCTACTACCAAAAGAACATTATGGGATTTGATTCGTGAATTAAATGATGAAGGAAATACAATTATTTTGTGTTCTCACGACATGCATGAGGTAGATATGCTTTGTGATAATGTAGGGATTATAAATACTGGTAATTTAGTAGCTTATGATACTCCACAGGGTCTTAAAGATTCTCTTTTAAAAGAAGAAAAAGAAGAGTATGAAATTAAAATGAAAGATACTTTAAGAGATATTTCAAATGAAGTAAATAAATCAACTAAAGAAGATATTGAAACATTAAACTTAAAGAAAATGTCATTTTTACTTAAAGAAACCAATGATTCAATTATTTCAGCTATTCAATCTAATCCAAAGGTACATGGTGTTGAAGTAGCTAAAAACGGACGTTTTAATTTAAGAATTGATAATTTTGATGATGATGCTGTTAATGATGTTTTAAAAGACATTATTGGGGCAGGTGGTGTTGTTAAATCAATATTTACACAGGAACCGTCTCTGGAAGATGTATTTATTAAAGCAACAGCTGAGGTGAATGAAGATGATAGAGCTTAGAAAATTTGGATGGATGATTAAAAAAGAACTTTTAAGTTTAAAAAGACATCCTCCAAGGTTAATTTCAATTTTAGTTTTCCCTATTATCATGATTTTATTATTTGGTTATGGTATGGGTGGAGACATGACAGATCTGCCGGTAGTTGTTGTTTCTCAAAGTCATGGTGATTTAACTGATGTAACATTGGATACTATTAAAACGACAGATCAGTATAAGGTAGTAGAGGTTATGGATGATGTTGATGATGCAAAAGAACGGGTTGATAGCGGAGAAGTAAAAGCAGCAATTATACTGCCGGAAAATTATGACAGCAATGTGTCTCAAAAGGCAGTTACACTGTATTTGGATTCATCTGATCAGATGGCTTCTTCAACATTGGAAAGTGTAACTCAGGGAATATTTGCTAAATTATCAAATATGGAAGCATCTAATGCTATTGTTTCTAATCCTTCATCACAAGAGTTGGAAAATAGTACAAGTCCACTTAATCAATCTGAATTAGCTACCACTACCCAAAGTGCAAATGTTACAAATTCAATTGGACATACATTTGATAATTTTAAAGATGATATTGCACTGCATATTAACAAAATATATGGAAATATCAAGTACATTGACTTTTTAGTTCCTGCAGTTTTAGGAATGACAGTAATGATGTCATGTATGATGGGTATGGGTGCATCAATAGCAGGAGAACGTGAAACCGGTGAATTGGCTAGATTATTTATGACTCCAACATCAATTTCAACTGTAGTTGGAGGTAAAATTGCATCTAAACTTATAGTTGAATTAGTTAGAGCTCTTATATTAATATTCATGGCTATTGTATTGTTTAATGTAAGTATTAAAGGAGGAATCTTACAGACATTTATTGTTCTTTTCTTTGGAGCACTGTGTTTTGTTGGTTTTGGTATTATGTTATCTGCAAGAACAAATACTCAGGAAGACTATACTCAAATAGCTATGCCGTTTTCAATGCCTATGATGTTTGTTTCAGGAGTATTTTATCCTATTGAAACCATGCCCTGGATTTTACAAAAAATAGCTTATATCTTCCCATTAACTTATCTTAACGATGCAATGAGGGGAGTTATGATTAAAGGTCAAAGTTTAGGTGATGTATGGTTAGATTTAGTTATACTTTTAGGATTCACTGCACTGTTCTTTATCATTGGAGTTAAAAGGTTTAATAGAGATATTTAAGGAGGTTAAAAAGATGTCTAAATATAATAAATTATTAATCGGATTTATAATCTGTATATTATGTATCAGCCCAATATCTGGTGCAAATATTGATTGGAATACATTTCAGGGTAATTTAAATCACACAGGATATGTTGATGATAATTCTGACTTTGTTACAAATTTATGGGTCTTTAATATGGAATCACCAGTTGTAGGATCACCGGCAATCTATGGAGACTTTTTATATGTTGTTTCACAGGAAGGTATTTTAAAAGTAATTGACATGGAAAATGGAACTGAAGACTGGTCATTTAATTTAAAAGGAGACAGTAATGCAACACCTGTAGTAAGTAACAATACAGTATTTGTAGGAAATAATCAAAGTTTTAAAGCTATAGATATTGAATCACAAGATATTTTATGGAAATATAATACTTCTGACGAATCTATTCAAGGTGCAGCTTATGTAGATAACGATACTGTTTATGTAGGTTGTGATAATGGGCATATTTATGGATTTAACATAGCTGACGGTAATAAAACTTTTGAAGCAGATTTAGGGGATGATGAAATAGTATCTTCTCCGATTGTTGTTAACGGATCTCTTTATGTTGGTTCAACTAATGGTAATGTTTACTGCATAAATTTAAATAACACAAATATAACCTGGCAATATGCTACAGGAGATGCAATTTACTCTTCTCCATCATATGCAGATGGTAAAATTATAATAGGTTCTGATGATGATTCCCTTTATGCTTTAAATGAAACAAACGGGGATTTATGCTGGGATTATGATTTAAACAATAAAGTTAAATCCTCTCCATGTATTGATGAGTATAATAATAATGTTTATATAGGTTCTGATGAAGGTAATTTAACCTGTCTTGATTTAAGAGACGGAACTTTTAAATGGAGTCATGCTACTGGAGCTCCAGTTCAGTCAACTCCCGCTATAAAAGAAGATTTGGTTGCATTTGGTTCCAATGACGGAACCGGCTATGTTTTAAATAAATACACTGGTGAAGAGGAATTTACTTACAATCCAGGAACTATATTATTTAACTCAGAAATAACTTCCTCTCCTGTTATTAATGGAAATAGCTTATTCTTTGCAGATCATAGTGGACATGTGTATTCATTAAACATGGATAAAAATGAAGTTCCGGCTAGCGAATATCTTTATTATACATTAGCTATTTTTGTTGTAATTTTAGTTGTGATTGTTGTTGTAGTTAAAACCATAAAAAAACACAATAAAAGATAAACTTTAAATATCTAAAAAGAAGTAATTACTAATTACATTAAAATGGGAAGTTTTAATTATGTATGGTAAAAATATCGAGACATTAAAAAAGGAAAATATGAATCTTGCTGATAAGATTTATATTTTTGATACAACTCTCAGGGATGGTGAACAAGCCCCTGGAGTTGCTCTAACAGTTGATGAAAAAATCCAAATTGCTCAAAAGCTTGATAAACTTGGTGTAGATAAAATAGAAGCAGGTTTTCCTGTATCCTCAAATGGTGAAAGAAAAGCTGCAAAAGAACTTAATTCATTAGGTTTGAATGCTACAGTTTTAGGTTTAGCTCGCAGTGTGCAAAAAGATATTGATGCTGTTCTTGATTCCGGATTGGACTACATACATACTTTTATCGGCACTTCTCCATTGCACAGAGACTATAAACTTAAAATGTCTAAAGAAAAAGTCATTGAAACAGCTGTTGAATCTGTTGAATATGCAAAAGATCATGGTTTAACTGTTGAATTTTCTGCAGAAGATGCAACAAGAACAGAACATGATTATTTATTTGATGTTTATGATGCTGTTGTAGATGCAGGAGCAGACTTTTTAAATGTTCCAGACACTGTTGGAGTATTGATTCCAGTTATAACTAAAGAATTAATTACTAATCTTAAGGAAAGATACACTACTCCAATTAGTGTTCATTTTCACAATGATTTCGGTTTAGCTACTGCAAATACATTAACTGCTATTGAATGTGGAGCAGATCAGGCTCATGTAACAGTTAATGGTATGGGAGAAAGAACAGGTAATGCTTCTCTTGAAGAACTTATTGTTGCACTTCATGCCGCTTACAACATTGACTTAAACATTGATACAACACAATTATATAGTTTATCTGAATTTGTAGGCCGTATTACCGGTATTAAAATGCCTGTTAACAAACCTATTGTTGGAGCTAATGCATTTGCACATGAATCCGGTATACATGTTCATGGAGTGTTAAATAATGCTTTAACTTATGAACCGATTTCTCCAGAACTTGTAGGACATTCAAGAAGAATAGTTCTAGGAAAACACACTGGAGCTAATGCAGTAAAAGCTAAATTAGAAAAATATAACATAGATTTAACAGAGGAACAATTCCAAAATGTATTTGATCAAATTAAAGCACTGGGAGATAAAGGTAAAACAGTTACTGATGATGATTTAAGAGCTATTGCAATAACTGAAATAAGCAGTGCTAAAGAAACTCCTATTAAACTTGAAGGTTTAGGAATATTGTCTGGAGCTATTGTATCACCAACAGCTACTGTTAAATTAAATATTAATGGAAAATTAAAAGAAACATCCTGTACTGGTGTAGGTCCAGTTGATGCAGCTATAAATGCTATAAGAGAATTAATTCAAGATACAATGGATATTGAACTTGAAGAATACAATCTGGAAGCTATTACTGGAGGTACTGATGCATTAGCTGAAGTATTTGTTATTTCTTCTGATGGTGAAGGCAATAAATCAACTGGTAGGGCAACTAATGATGATGTGATAATGGCCAGTATATTGGCTGTTTTAGATTCTATTAATAAAATTCTATTGATGGAAAAAAATTAGCTAAAGCAATATTTATATGTTAAAAAAATTATACATTTAATTGTATAACAGTCTATATGGAGTCATGATACTATGGAAGAAAATGTTATCTTTATTGGTAGTAAACCAGTAATGAACTATGTTCTAGCGGTAGTGACACAATTTAACGGTGGTGCAGACCATGTATCTCTTAAAGCAAGAGGTAAAGCTATTAGTCGTGCTGTAGACACTGCAGAAATTGTTAGAAATGGGTTTATCCCAAACGCTGATGTTGAAGATATTAGTATTGCTACAGAACAGATAGACACTTACAACGGTGAAAAAACAAATGTTTCAACTATTGAAATAAAAATTGTAAAAAAGAGTGAATAACTCTTATCCATTTTATTTTTTTTAATATAATTTACGAATATGCTTGTCAAACAGATATTTTGATAATTTTATATTTGAAGTTCCTTTTCCATGAGCTTCTACTTGACCTTTTTTAATAGATTTCAAAACACTGTCAATATTTAATTCACAGTCAATTAAACTATAACAGTCACCTAAGAAATCAATATAATGAGAGTCACTTGCACCTAAAGAGGGTATATTTTTTTTATTAGCTAATTTTTTAGCTTTATAGTTACACCAGCCAACAATAAAACGGGCATTTTTAGTTTCTATAGCATCAAAATTCAGTTCATCAGGATTGCTTTTACAGAATAATCCGTGTCTGTAAAAACAAAAAGGATGGGGAATAATGGCTAATCCTCCCTGGTCGTGTATTTTATCAATTGTTTCTTCGGGCTCTAAATCTCTTGGAACTGCTTCTTCACAACCAAAACCAAGAATATGGCCTTTGGAAGATGAAATTTCAATTGAAGGAATTACAAGTAGATTCTCAATATTTTTTGTTTTTTCAATTGCAACTTCAGAACCTTCTACTGTATTATGATCGCTGATAGCTATGATATCAATTTTGTCTTCAATAGATTTTTTTATTATATCATCTATTTTTGTAGAAGAGTCTGGAGAATACTGGCAATGTATATGAGAATCTAGTTTATACATTTTATTCATTCCATTCAATGGTTTTGATTAATCCTACAGTTCCAGTCATCATAACATCTCCTCCGGGACATGCATGACGCCAGTCAAGGTTAGTTTTTTCAATTAATTCTCGTTTAGGGCCGCTAACAATGACTTTTTCTAATTTGGATATTGGATTTAGCACATGTGCTCCATGACCATGATCATTATATATTTCTTCATTTGTTATTTCTCCGCTGGCTAGTCTGTTGATGTAATTTTCCAGTGATTCACCAGTTAAGTTAGAGGTGTGATGTTCAAATAATCCCTGAATTTTACCATTTTCTATTGATGCAGCAGTAGTATGTCCGTTTCCAATATCAATAGCTATAAAACTGTTTAATTTCAAAGCTTCTTCATCATAGCACATTCCAGCTATTGAAGCAAATTTTGTATCCATTAAAAGAGGTGTTTCTTCAATGCCTTCTTTTTTAAGAGCAGATTCTACAGATTTCATTCTGGAGTAGTAATCAGGAACATCCCCGTTAAATCCAAAGCTTTCAGGTTCTACAGGTTCACTTAATTTTTCTCTGATTTTTTCAAATCTGAAGTCCCTGTCTCCCATATTCTCATTGTATCCATGATCCTGAACAGCAATAGCTATTTTATCTATATCAAAGTCCAAATCATATCCTAATACAAATTCAGATAACTTTTTGATGTTTATATCTCCTAAATGAATTTTAGTATATCCTTCATAGCTTTTATTTTCATCAGCTATTTTAATTCCATAGGATTTTACCTGTTCCAAGTCATCTCTTATTGTTTTAGCACACTTTCCTTCCATTACTACATCGTAACCTTTTTCCATATGTTCAAGAATGCTTCTTTTTAATTTTCCCCCACCCATAATTTCTCCATCAAAGTAAATGTCATTTTCAACTTCTTTAATCTGCTGGGAGATGTATAGGTGCGGTGAAGGTAAGACTAATTTAATTGAGTTTTCCAGCTCTTTTTCGTCGTTGTAAATTAGTATGTCCTGAGTCCCTGTTCCAACATCAATAGCTAAAATTTTCATATTTTTAAATAGGTTTTTATTCTATTAAAATATTGATTGTACAAAACTGTACACTAAAGTTTTAAATAGTACATTAACTAATTTATTAATATGAATTATAAAATCGTATTATCATCTGAAGATGTGCCAAAAAAATGGTACAATATTAACGCTGATTTACCTTGCGAACTTCCAATGCCAAAAAACAGTGAAGGAAAAGATCAGATTGGAGATTTGCAAAAAGCATTTACAAAAGCAGCACTGGAACAAGAGTTTGCAACTGAAAGATATATTAAAATTCCACAAAAAGTAAGGGAATTATACATGCAGATGGGAAGGCCAACTCCTTTATTTAGAGCTAGGCGTCTTGAAGAAAAATTAAACACTCCTGCTAAAATCTATTACAAAAGGGAAGATACCTCTCCTACAGGATCACATAAATTAAACAGTGCAATTCCTCAGGCATACTTTGCTAAAAAAGAAGGTGTTGAAAGATTAACAACAGAAACAGGTGCAGGACAATGGGGAACTGCCTTGTCACTTGCATGTTCATTACTTGATTTGGACTGTACTGTATACATGGTTAAAGTATCATTTAACCAAAAACCGGACAGAAAAAACATAATGAATATTTATGGCGGTGAAGTATTTGCCTCCCCAAGTGAAAATACAGAATTTGGACGTAAAGTATTAGCTGAAAACCCTGACCATGTAGGATCACTTGGAATAGCTATTTCAGAAGCAATGGAAGAAGCTCTCAACAATGACAATGTAAAATACACTTTAGGCAGTGTGTTGAATCATGTAATGTTACATCAGACTGTCATCGGTCAGGAACTTAAAACACAACTGGAAATAGCTAATGAAGAACCGGACACTATGATTGCATGTGTTGGCGGAGGAAGTAACTTTGCAGGTGCTTTATATCCGTTTATCAAAGATAAACTTGATGGAAACAGTGATACTGAATTTATTGCAGTAGAACCAAGTGCATGTCCAACATTAACTGAAGGTAAATATGAATATGACTTTGGAGATTCCAATGGATTTACTCCGCTTCTTAAAATGTATACCTTAGGTCATGACTTTGTAGCACCTTCTGTACATGCCGGAGGTTTAAGATATCATGGAATGTGTCCACAAATCTCATTACTTGCACATGAAGGATATATTAATCCTGTAACCGCTCATCAAAGAGATGTATTTAATGCAGGAATTCAATTTGCCAAATGTGAAGGAATAGTTCCGGCACCAGAAACTACTCATGCAATTAAGGCAGGTATTGATGAAGCTATTAAATGCAGACAAACAGGAGAAGAAAAAAACCATTGTTATTAACTTTTCAGGTCATGGTATGTTGGATTTAAAAGGTTATGCAAACTACTTCTCTGGTGAAATGCCAAACAGTAAATAGAGTTGAGATTAATTCTCTACTCTATTAATTTGAAAGTATTCCGTAAAATACTATTTGGAATATTATACAGTACAAACTTTCTAAAAGCAACCAGTATTCCTCATATTTTTGATATTTTTTGTTAAATGGTTTAATTTTAGAATATATTGTGAATATTATCATTGATAGGAATGGAATCATCAGTATAAACTTGGTATATGTATTGTTTATATCTATGTTAAATAATCTCATTATGATCATGTAGCTATATTGTATTATTAGCATAGTATATAATATTTTGAGATATTTTAGTTCTATATTTTTCATATTTTATTCCTTTGTTATTGTTGTTGATATAAATGCCATTATTTCTATTATAAATAGGGTGAGAAATTAATTCTCTACTCTATTAATTTGAAAGTATTCCGTAAAATACTGTTTGGAATAGTATACAGTACAAAATTTCTAAAAGCACCCAGTATTCCTTATATTTTTGATATTTTTTGTTAAATGGTTTAATTTTAAAATATATTGTGAATATTGTTATTGATAGTAATGGAATCATCAGTATAAACTTGGTATATGTATTGTTTATATCTATGTTAAATAATCTCATTATGATCATGTAGCTATATTGTATTATTAACATAGTATATAATATTTTGAGATATTTTAGTTCTATATTTTTCATATTTATTCACCATTATCTAAGAGCATTATATCCTAAATAATCCCATGCATCTATTTTGTCATGTTTAAAATAGGAATATGTTTCATTTCTATCCATTTTTCTTGCTCCATTTTTGCTGTTAATATAAATAGCATTATCTCTATCTAATCTTCCATCACTTAAAACTGGAACTTCAATAAATGCTTCATATCCATTATTATCTTTAAAACAAAAGGTTTTTGTTCTATCTTGAATCAGAGATGGATGATAACTGAAGTATTGCCAAGTATCCATAGGTTTTAAATCATTTCTCACTTGAACAGTAAATTCACCATATCCTATCATTAAACTAACTGCTGATCCCATTGCCTCCAAAATAGAGGTACAACCTAATAAACCATTAGTTCCAATACTTAATTCTATTCCAGCCTTCATATCAATTATTTCAAAGAATGTTGCATTTGTATTTGTTTTTCTTATAGCTTCAAAAAAATCTCCAAAATCTGTAATGACATTCATAATGTTGTTGACACAGTTTTTTAGATTTTTAATGAGATTATCTGTTAAATTATCATGGAAACAAGTAAATAGATTATTAGAATATACTCCTTTATAACAAAAATCGTCTTTGAATAATATATCATATACTAATCCAGTAGTAGTGTTTATGGTAATATATGAATTACTTCCGTCTGTAGACATAATGCTGAATGTATCTTTGTTTTTTAGTATTGTAAAATTATTATTGATTATGGAGTTGCATAATAATTCTAAAGAACAGTTACTTGAATTTCCAGCAAAACTTAATGCTATATTTTCTAATTTGGATAATGCTAATGAATTAACAAATCTAAATCCAATGACATTTGTTTGGTTGTTGGAATTAATATTCATACTCATACTGGCATTTAATGAATGAATATAAGCTGATTCATTATTATTTACTCCGCACATAACAATAATATTTGAGTTTCTATTCCAAGTGACATTATATTTTTGGGAGTATAAATCTGCAAAGAAATCACTTAACCAAATGGTACTTAATGCTGTTAAAAAAGTTCCATATGATGCTTTCATTCCGCCAATAGGATAACTTCTATTTTGGTTTAAATAGTGGATTATTGTGTTGTTTGTTATTTTTTGATTTGTTATTGCATAAGATTGTATTACTTCAAATCCATTTTTTCTATCATAATATTTACCAAAGCTTACATGTTCTTTTTTGAGAACTTGATAATCTTTAAAGTTGAAAGCTGTTATAATACTTTCTTTTGATGGAAGATTACCAATTTTTTGCATGTTATCTGTATAATTAAGGTGTTCTTTAGTTTCAGCAAATTGTAAATTGTTATATCCATTGAATTTATTATACGGTCGTACCATTACATCAGGATTGTGACCCATATCATTTTTAATGAGACCAAATCTTACACCTGTTTCATCTAATTGACAAGGATTACTAAATCCTATGCTTATTTTCTTAATACCATTAATTACGATTATATTTTCTTCAAAATTTGGAATTGTCATGTTTGATTGTTCTTTTTGTTTATATATTGCGCTAAATTGATTAGTTCCATTATTTAAGAATCCATAATATGTTATGTTTGTATTATTTTGATTTGATGTTATTGTAATATTGGATAATCCTGTATTATCTAATTTTATAATTTTAGTAGTTTTAAAATCAATATCTTCAAATCCTGAATCCCCATCTGATTTTTGCATTCCAGTATAATATTGATATTCTTTGGTATTTGTAACTATGTTTAATAATCTTGTAACTGGTATTTTAATATTTCCAGTTATCCCTCCTGAGGCTATATATTCTGATTTAAGCCAACCTGCTTTTATAAGCCAACCAAAGTTTGTTACATTTAAGTAATTTGGAATAAGTATTGTATATTTGAAAATATTACTATCAACTATAATGTTATTTATTTTATTTGATGGCATGTAATAATCATTACCTGCATATTTGGAAGTAATTTTATATGTTCCTGGTTTTAGAACTATTTTTAAGCTAACTTGACCATGTGTATCTGTTTTTAGACTATAGTTTGTGTTATTAATATTAATATTGATTAGCTGATTACTAAGTCCTCTATTCCAATTGTCTTTTAAGGTAATATTAAAACATTTGGTTTTATTTTCTTCAATAAATAATTTTAAATCATTTGTATATAATGTGGTGGGATGTTTGTTTACATTAATTTCTTTTATAATGCTTGAACTTTTATAGTAATCATCACCATTAAATGTTATGCTGATTTTATATTTTCCTATATGGTTTGAATTGATATTTATGAATGCATTTCCATTATTATCTGTTGTTTTTGTATATTCTTCATTATTTATTGTGAAAATAAGATTTTTATTTGCGATACCTGTATTACCATCTGTTAATTTAACATTAAATTTACTTGTTTCATCAAAATATTTATTTAAATTATTTGCTATTAAGTAAGTTGACTTTTTAATAATAATGACATTATTAACATGATTTGAGTTTGAGTAATATTCATCACCACTATAGACTGAAGATGCTATGTATTTTCCTTCTTGAAGATTTATGTTTAATGTTGCATATCCTTTGTTATCAGTAGTTTTTGTATAAGTTACACCGTGAATTGTAATTTGCACATCTTTATTGTTTAAAACGTTGTTTTTATAATCCACGAGTTTAACTTTGTAAGGTTCTGGATTTCCGTAATATTTTGTTAAATCGTTACCTGATAAACTTGTTGCTTTACGATTAACATTTATAGTATTTGTGATACTTGATCCATAATAGTAATTATTACCTAAATATGTGGTGGATACTGTATATTTACCAGAATAAAGATTTATATTTTGAAAAACTTTACCATTGTCATTTGTAATTTTGGTATAAGTAATTCCGTTTATTTTGATGTTAATATTACAATTTTTCATAGGATTTTGATTATTATCTTTTAAAGTTACTACATATTGGTTGGAATCGCCATAGTATTTACTTATATCTAATCCAGAAAGTGACGGTTGTAATTTATAATTAATCATTGAAATTGTAGCAGATCCACTACATGGGTTGTAAAATGTATTTCCTTGATAAGTATAAGTTATAGGGTATGTTCCGTATTCTAAATTAATATTTAAACGGGCACTACCATCTTCTTGACATACACGGGAATAACTTACTCCATGTATTGTAAAAATAATTGTTTCTGAACTTAATGGATTGCCATAAATATCTTTTAAGGTAACAATAAATGGTAATCCTTTGTGATTTAGTTTATAATCATGACCTAATACATGTGTATTAGTTTTACTATTCATTAAATTAATTTCATTAATATTACTTTGATTTATATAGTTATCTTCTAGGGTTATGTTATTTTCATTTGAAATTTCATTTTCTTGAATTGTATCATATGTATTATTTTATTCGTTATCCATTGCATATGCTGAGGATAATGTTAAGAAAAATACTAATATGATTATAGCTATTTTTACTTTCGTATTTTAAGCCTCCATTTTTATTGAAATTATTTTAAGACAAAATTAATTTCATGTAATATTTGTTTTGTTGATTTATAAATTTTTTCAATTACATTTTATTTATAATTTATAACTTATAACTAAAAACTTATAACTAATAACTACTAACTATTAACTTATTTCTTATTCTTTATAAGTTATCACTTAAAATATCTAACTTATAACTTATTCCTTAAAACGTAGAATTTATAAGATAGAAGTTATAAAATATAACTTATACATTAAACCTTTTAACTTAAAACTTATCTCTTTTAAGTTATGAGGTATAAGTTATTAATTAAAAGTTATCTCTTTTAACTTATTTCTTAAAAGTTATATCCTATAAGTTATTTCTTAAAAGTTAAAACTTATTTCTAATAACTTAGAAGTTATCTCTTGTAAGATATAACTTAAAACTTATTTCTAATAACTTAAAACTTATCATTTATAAGGAGAATTAACTAATGAGTGAAATAATAGCTGTAATGAATCAAAAAGGAGGCTGTGGAAAGACTACAACTGTAGTTAATACAGCAACTTCACTAGCTGTAATGGGTAAAACTGTTTTGGTAATTGATATGGATCCTCAAGGTAATGCAACTACCAGCTTTGGGATTGATAAAACAAAATTAGAAAATACAATTTATGATGCAATTATTGGGGATGTAAGTGTTAAAAAAGTAACAATCCCTACATTTATCAAGAATTTATTTATTATCCCAAGTAATATTTCATTAAGTGGAGCAGGTGTTGAATTAAGCAAAAAGGAAAATTATCATATTGTTTTAAAGGAAACTCTTAAGGAATTGCCTCCTTTGTTTGACTATATTTTTATTGATTTGCCTCCTTCTTTAGGTGTTATAACAGTTAATGCATTAGTTGCAGCAGACAGTGTACTTATACCTATTCAGGCAGAATATTATGCATTGGAAGGAGTAGCTGATTTAATTAATACTATTAACTTAGTTAAAAAAAGACTTAGAACACCTGTTCCGATTAAAGGTATTCTTCTGACATTATATGATAAAAGAACAAGACTTAGTAAAGATGTCTACAAAGAACTTAAGAATCATTTTGGAAGTACAAATCTATTATTTAACACAGTGATTCCAAGAAATATCAGATTAGCTGAAGCTCCAAGTTATGGTAAACCTTGTTTAATTTATGATTCTGAAAGTACAGGTACAAAAGCTTATTTAAGTTTAGCTAAAGAAATTATAGAACGGGATGGAGGTAATTAGATGGCTAAAAAATCAACAGGTTTAGGGAAAGGATTAGATTCTTTAATTCCTGATTTTTATGATGAAGACTTTGACAGTAATTCTGCAGTATCTCTGGAAGACATGTTAAGTGAAGATGAAAAACAAGAAGAATCTAGTGAAGATATTGTAGAAAATATTGATGAAGATGATTCTTCTAGTGAAGAATCTGCAGAAGAAAGTCCTGAAAATGAGGAATCTAATGAAGAAATTGTAGAAGAAGCCGCTGAAAATGAGGAGTCTAGTGAGGAAATTGTAGAAGATACGAAATCTCTTGATGATGATACTTCTGAAGAAGATGAAACTGGTGAAGATATTGTAGATAATCAAGAAGATATTGTAGAAGAAGATGAAAATCAACAAATAGATAATGAGGAAGAGGATAGCGATGAGGATGTCAACCAAGAGGAAGTTGAAGATATTGAAACATCATCCGAAGACTTACCTGGCAGTGAAAGTGATGAAGAAAGCATACAAGATCAAAAAGAACAGGAAAAAATCTTAGAGAATGTAGCTGAAGTTAAAGAGATCGTTGATAAAAATCCAAGAATTACTTTATGGTCTTCACAATCTGCAGCAGTATTTAGATATTTAAGAAAAACAGAACCTGAATTTAGTATTAGTAAGGAGGCTTCAGTTTTAATTGATGAAGCAGTTTCTAAAAAATATCCTGAGATTTGGGAATTATTCGAAGATATCTAAACTAGGCTGATATTCTCCGTCTAATTTAATGTATTTTTCAGCTCTATTTACAGCTATTCCTAATCTTTTCAATTCTTCTTTTTTTGTAAATCTGTATTTTTTTCTAATGGAAATTATTTTTTTAGCTGATTTTACACCAATGCCCGGAACTCTTATCAGGTCAATAAATGGAGCATTATTAATTTCTACAGGAAATATATTCATATTATTTGCAGCTAAAATTTTAGGATCAGTATCTAAGGATAATCTATCATCATCTTCAAATACTAATTCTTTAAGTTTGTAATTATAATCATTTAATAAACTGTCTGCATTGTAAAGCTTACCTACTCTTTGGCTATTGCAGCTGTCTTTTTTTTCAAATTCAGTACCTTCAATAGGTGTAAATCCACTGTAATATGCACTATGCAATTTGGAATTTTTGTATATTTTATCTATTCTATGTAGAATTTCTCTGTCTGTTTCGTTATTTGCACCGATAATTAACTGTGTAGTATGAGTAGAATTTGGATATGTTGTAGAACTGTTTTCCAGTGAATCTATCCAATGTAATCTTTTCAGTATATCTTTTTTATAATCCTTTGTAGATGACAGTTCAGCCAAACCGCTTGGTGTAGCAGCTTCAATATTAATACTGACTCTATTAGCTAGTGCCATAGCTCTTTTAATAGAATCTTTTGATGCTCCAGGAACAATTTTTAGATGTATATAATCATCGTAACCATAATCTTTTCTAAGACATCTGCAGGTTTCTATTGTTTTTTCCATTGTAGAATCTTCATTGTCTGCAATACCTGAACTTAGAAACAGACCATTTACAAGACCTTTATTGTAGTATGTCATAAAAGCTTTAGCTAGTTCTTCAGGTTTTAACTCTAATCTGGTGAAAGTTCTTTTAGACTGATTAATGCAGTATTTACAGTCATTTTTACATTTGTTTGTAAGTAGTGTTTTAAATAATGGTATTTGACATCCATTATGACCTGTAGCATGGTATATTCCAGGCAGATTTACTTGTGATGATTTTTGATGATTTACATAATCACATAAATCATACTGAGCAGAGTCAGTTAAAACTTTCATCTTATGTAAAGTGGACATGATTAATTATTATATATTAGTTATAATTAATGCTTTTGGCAAGCATATGAAAAATAAAAAATAAACCAGACTATTTATTTAATCTGGTTTTGATTGAGTCAACATGTGCAAATAATCCTTCATATTCTGCTATTGGGATACAGGTCTTAGATATTTTTTCCAAACCTTCTTGTGTGATTTTTTGAACTGTTGGTTTTTTAATAAATGATTCTGTAGACAATCCGGAATACATTTTAGCTCCTCCACCAGTTGGAAGAACATGGTTAGTTCCTGATCCATAATCTCCACATGCAACCGGAGAATATTTGCCTAAGAATATTGATCCTGCATTATTTATTTTACTTAATACCCCTTTGTCATCTTTTGTCATAATAACTAAGTGTTCCGGAGCATATTCATTTGTAACATGTATTGCATCTTCAAAGTTTTCAGTAAGAATAATTTTTCCACTGTTAGCTAGAGCTTCTTTTATGATTTCAGATCTTGGAGCATCTTCGGTTTTTTTATCTACAATTTCTGAAACATCTTCAGCTAATTTTTCATCATCTGTTACAAAAAAACATGACGCTTTAGGGTCGTGTTCTGCTTGTGATAATATGTCTGTAGCAATATATTCTGCATTAGCTGTTTTATCTGCAAGTATCAGCACTTCAGATGGTCCTGCTGGAAACTCAATATCTACTTGACCAAATACTAATTTTTTAGCAGCTGTTACGAAAATATTTCCGGGACCTACAATTTTTTCAACTTTAGGAACACTTTCAGTACTATAAGCCATAGCTCCAATAGCCTGAGCTCCTCCTACTTTATATATTTCATCTGCTCCAGCTAAATGAGCAGCTACTAAAATTGCATTACCTATTTTACCGTCTTTTTGTGGTGGTGAACAGCAGATAATTTTTTTAACTCCAGCTATTTTTGCAGGAATTACAGTCATTAAAATTGTAGACGGATAAGCTGCTCTTCCTCCGGGAATATAACATCCAACACTGTTTATTGGCCTTACAATCTGTCCGGCAGTTATTCCTTCCCTAACTTCAATATTCCATTCTTCAGGAATTTCTTTTTTATGAAATTTTTCAATATTTGCAGCTGCTTTTTTTAGAGCTTCCAATAAAGTATCATCTATTGTATCATAAGCTTCTTTTATTTCTTCATCTGTAACTTTTAAATTATCTATTGTGACTTTGTCGAATTTTTGTGTATAATCTTTCAATGCCTGATCTTTGTTTTGCCTGACATTTTTTAGAATATCAGATACAGCATCTAAAACATTGTTTACATCTTCTTCTGATCTTTTAACAGTTTGTGATAAATCAATATCATCATATCTTAAAAGTTCCATCTAAATTACCTCAATATAGCTCCAGTATCTGCTGATTGAACAACTTTGCTGTATATTGATAACCATCCGTCAACATCTCTTTTTGGATTCTTTCTATTGGCTAATCTATTTGATATTTCCTCATCAGATAATTCTACATTTATAAATCTGTTTTCAATATCAATTTCTATTATGTCTCCATCTTCAATAGCTCCAATAGGACCGTCAGACATTGCTTCAGGTGATACATGTCCAATACAGGGACCCCTTGTTCCTCCAGAGAATCTTCCATCTGTAATAAGACCTACATCTTTGATTTCCATACCTGCAAGTGCAGAAGTAGGATTTAACATTTCCCTCATTCCGGGACCGCCTTTAGGGCCTTCATATCTGATTACTAAAATATCTCCCTCTTCTACTTTATGGTCAAATATGGCCTGAGTAACTTCTTCTTCACTATTAAATACTTTGGCAGGTCCTTTAAGATGCATTAAATCTGGTGAAACTGCACCTTTTTTAACAACTGATCCGTTAGGTGCAATATTTCCTTTTAATATAGCTATTCCACCATCTTTATGTATAGGATTATCTAACGGATGGATAACATCAGTATTTGTAACTTCAACATCTTCAATGTTTTCTCCTAATGTTTTTGTTGTAACAGTAACAGCAGATGTATCAATTTTATCTCCAAGTGTTTTTAATACTCCAGGAATTCCTCCAGCTTTATGTAAGTCCATCATTGTGTCTGTACCTGCTGGAGAAATTAGACAAATATGGGGAACTACTCTGCTGATTTTGTCAAATAAATCAAGAGTAACTTCAAGACCTTTAACTTCATTAGCTATTGCAGGTATATGAAGTGCAGTGTTACTTGATCCGCCAAGAGCCATATCTACTGTAATTGCATTGTTAAATGCTTCCTGTGTTAAAATATCTGACGGTTTCAAATCAGCTTCTACTAATTTGATGATTTGTTTACCTGAATTGTAAGCCATTTCTTCATTAGCTTTATCTGCTGCATGAGTTGTAGCACAAAATGGCAGGGATAATCCTAAAGTTTCTGTTACACATGCCATAGTATTTGCAGTAAATAATCCGGAACAGCTGCCTGCACCGGGGCAGGCGCATTTTTCAATTTCGTAAACTTCCTCTTCTGATATTTTGCCTGCAGATTCCTGACCGACAGCTTCAAATACAGTAATCAAATCTGCATTTTTACCTTTATATTGTCCGGCAGCCATTGGCCCACCGGTAACTACGATTGCAGGAACATTTACTCTGGCTGCACCCATAATCATACCTGGAACTACTTTATCACAGCTAGGCATAAGTACTAATCCGTCAAAACTATGTCCTTTAGCCATACTTTCAACAGTAGCAGCTATAATTTCTCTGGAAGGAAGGGAATATTTCATTCCTTCGTGATTCATACTTATTCCATCACAAATAGCCATAGTGTTAAATTCAAATGGAATACCTCCAGCAGCTATTATTCCTTCTTTTACAAATTCAACAAGTTTTCTGAGATGAATATGTCCGGGAACAATTTCTGTAAAACTGTTAGCTATTCCAATAAAAGGTTTATCAAAATCATTATCTCCAAGACCGCATGCTCTAAGTAAAGACCTATGTGGTGCTCTTTGAATTCCTTTTTTAATATTGTCACTTTTCATCTAATCACACAATTTAGTCTTTAATATTTTAATATATAATATTTAATAATAAATAAAAGCTATGTTGATTATTTTAAAAAGAAAATATTTAATCTGTTTAGTTGCTTATGATTTAATAAAGTTCACTAGGTTAATTAAGCATATATTTTTTTAATATTCTTTTTTATCAGTTATTAAATAATTTTAAATGATAACTTTTAATAAGTAATCTTTTCAGAGCTTTTATTTTCATTGTCTTATAAAAAATAGATTTTTGCTTGTTAATCAAATACTTTATTAAATATAAAAATTAAATTTCTTAATATAATGAAAAATTAATTTTATTATAATTATTTTTTTAAAAAACCTAGAGGTGAACCAATGCAAGGTTTATTAAACGAATGGAGAAGAACAAATTATACTAAAAATGTCACTCCTGATTTAACTGGACAAGATGTCATCGTCATGGGTTGGGTACATGAAATCCGTGATTTAGGTGGAATCATCTTTGTTATTATTAGAGATAGAGAAGGTAAGGTACAAATTACCGCACCAAGTAAAAAAGTAGATGCAGAAATACTTGAAGATATTAGGAAACTTAGAAAAGAATCCGTTGTAGCTATTAAAGGTACAGTTCAGGAAGCTAACCAAGCACCTACTGGTGTTGAAATTATTCCTAAAGAAATTAATCTTTTAAACTTAGCTAATCAGCCACTTCCTATGGATCCTACTGATAAAGTTAAAGCTGAAATTGATACCAGGTTAGACTCCAGATTCATTGATTTAAGAAGGGATAATGTCAGTGCTATTTTTAAAATTAAAAATAGAATGTTCCATACTATAAGGGATTTCTTCTATGAAAATGGATTTATGGAAATTAACACTCCAAAACTTGTAGCTTCTGCTACTGAAGGAGGAACTGAACTTTTCCCAATCACATATTTCGAAAAAGAAGCATTCTTAGGTCAGTCTCCACAATTATACAAACAGATGATGATGTCTAGTGGAATGGATAAAGTATTTGAAATCGGTCAAATTTTCAGAGCTGAAGAACATGATACTTTAAGACACTTAAACGAAGCTGTTTCTATTGATGCGGAAGCTTCTTTTATGGACGACATTGATGTAATGAAAATACTCAATAATATGCTTGAACAAGTTATCATTGACATTAATGAAGACTGTAAAGAAGAATTAAATATATTAGAACATGAAATGCCTGTTCCTGACGGTCCTTTCCCTGTTGTAACTTATGATGAAGCAGTTGATATTGTAAACTCCAGAGATGTTGAAATGAGCTGGGGTGAAGATTTATCCCGTGCAGGTGAAAAAGCATTAGGTGATGTAATGGGAGGATTCTACTTCTTAACTGAATGGCCTTCTGAAATTAAACCATTTTACGTAATGCCTAATTCCAAAGACCCTACTAAAGCACATGCATTTGATTTGATGTATAATAACTTGGAATTATCCTCTGGTGCTACTCGTGTACACCAATATGATGTTTTAGTAAAACAAATTGAAGAAAAAGGATTAAATGTAGCTTCATTTGGTAGCTACTTAAAAGCTTTCGAATATGGTATGCCACCTCATGCTGGTTGGGGTGTAGGTGCTGACAGATTAGCTATGGTACTTACAGGTGTTGAAAATATTCGTGAAACAGTTCTCTTCCCAAGAGACAGACACAGATTAACTCCTTAAATTTTGATTAATATGGAAGAATTTGATATAGCTATAATTGGTGGAGGTCCTGCAGGAATAATGGCGGCAATTGCTGCTTCTGCAGATTTGAATGTTGTATTGCTTGAAAAAAACTCATCTTTGGGCAGCAAACTTCTTATTACTGGAGGGGGCAGATGCAATATAACTAATGAAAAGCCAATTAAAAAGCTATTAAATTCTTTTCATGATAAAAACTTTTTAAAACACTCTTTTTACACTTTTACAAATGAAATGCTACTGGACTTATTTAGAAACAGAGGTCTGGATTTTATAGTTGAAGATAATAATAGGGTATTTCCTGAAACAGAGAAATCTCAGGATATATTGGCTATTTTAAAATATTACTTAAAAGATATAACTATAAAATACAATTATGAAGTTTCAGATATTAAAAAAGAAGATAATTTTATAATAAATAATGATATAATTGCTGAAAAAGTCATAATAGCTACTGGTGGAGCTACATTTCCAAAAACAGGTTCAACTGGAGACGGATATTATCTGACGGATAATCCGGTTACAGATATTAAATATGGACTAGTTCCATTAATAACTAAAAAAGACCTGTCAGACATTGCAGGAATTACATTATATGATGTTGTTATAAAATATAAAACCTTTAAAATTAAAGGCAATGTTTTAATAAGTCATGTAGGTTTAACAGGGCCGGGAATTTTAAATATAAGTAGTGAAATTTCCAGAAATACTGATTATAATATTTTGGATAATGGGGATATTGAATTAGATGAAGTGTTGTCTGTTGATTTGTGTCCTGATGTTAATCAGGAAGAATTAAGAGTTAAATTTACCAATGATTTTCAGGATAAGGGAAAAACATTTATTAAAAACTATTTAAAATACTTTTTAACTAATAATTTCATTAAATTCTTTTTGGAACATCTTGAGATTGACGGGGAAACTCAGTTAAGCAGAATTAATAAAAAACAAAAAAATAAGTTAATTGAAGCTTTAAAAAATTTCAAATTTGAAATCTCCGGTTTTAATAAAGATTTAAGCCATGTTACTTTAGGTGGAATAAATATTGAAAATATTAATCCTAAAACTATGGAATCAACAATAACCGATGATTTGTATTTTGCTGGTGAGGTTTTAGAACCTGTTGGTCCTACTGGCGGTTATAATCTTAAAATCGCATTTTCTACAGGATATTTGGCAGGTTTGTCTGCATCTAAAGAATAAACTTTTTTTTTAATAATCTGATTTTTAAAATTATAAATATATTAACATTATATATTAGTACTATGAAAAATCAGATGTTTATGGGTGCATCAACTAAACAAGGTTATGATATAGCTACTAAAAGTAGGGAAATTATTCGCGGCCTTATTGGTGATGACATTAAAGATTTGGCTCCTGCTGAGAGAGATATTGTTGAACGTATTGTTCACTCTACAGCTGATCCAGAATATGCTAAACTTGTACATATGAGTGCTGATTTTGTTGAAGCAGCTATGACTTCTTTAAGGAATAAAGAAACAATTTTAACTGATATTAATATGGTTAAATATGGTATAACTCAATATGATGGAGAAGTTGAATGCTTTATTAAAAATGAGGAAGTTAAAAAAATAGCTAAAGAAAATCAGATTACAAGAGCTGCTGCTGCTATGAGGTATGCTGCAGAAAATGATTTTGAAGGAATTGTTGTTTCTGGTAATGCTCCAACAGCTGTTTTTGAAGCTATGGACTTATATGAAAAAGGTGAAATGAACCTTAAAGCTATTGTTGGAGTTCCTGTTGGTTTTGTTGGTGCTGCTGATTCAAAAGAAGCTTTGAGAAATTCAAATATTCCAAATATTATTGTTGAAGGCCCTAAAGGTGGAACACCAATAGCTGTGGCCTGTGTAAACTCTTTAATTCAAAATTTATAATGTGATAATATGTTTTCCAAAGATTTGTTCCAAGAATCTAAAAAATTCATTCCTGGAGGAGTTAGTTCTCCAGTTCGTGCATTTGAACCGTATCCTTTTTTTGTTAAAAAATCTAGCGGTTCAAAAATATATGATGTTGATGGAAATAAGTATATTGACCACTGTTTGGCTTATGGTCCTTTAATACTTGGACATGCAGATCCGAAAGTAGTCAGAGAAGTTTCTAATCAATTAACAATTGGTTCTGCTTATGGCGCTCCAACTGAAAATGAAATTATTTTAGCAAAAGAAGTTGTTGACAGAATACCTAGTGCTGAAATGGTAAGATTTGTAAATAGTGGTGGGGAAGCTACTATGAGTGCTATTAGATTAGCCCGTGGTTTTACTGGTAAGGATAAAATCATTAAATTTGATGGTGCTTACCATGGTGCTCATGATTATACATTGGTTAAGGGAAAACCTGGTGAGGCTTGTGTTCCGGATACTAAAGGAATTCCTCTTGATACAGCTAAAAACACTTATTCTGTACCTTTCAATGATGAAGAAGCTTTAAGTGATTTAATCCAAAAAGATGGTGATAACATAGCATGTCTTATTATGGAAGTAGTTATGGGTAATATTGGATGTATTGAACCTAAAAAAGGATTTTTGGAATTTGTAAGAAAAATCACCGAAGAAAATAATATTTTATTAATATTTGATGAGGTTATAACAGGTTTTAGATTAGCCAGAGGTGGTGCTCAGGAATATTATGGTGTAACTCCTGATTTAACTACCATGGGTAAAATTGTAGGTGGCGGTTTGCCTATGGGTGCCTTTGCAGGTAAAAAAGAAATAATGGAATTGATAGCACCTAACGGTCCAGTTTATCAGGCAGGTACTTTTAGCGGTAATCCAATATCTGTTCAGGCAGGAATATCTACATTAAAACAGTTAGATAATCAGTTCTACAAAGATTTGGAAAGAAAAGGAAACTTTTTAAGAAGCAATATTCAATCAGTAATTGATGAACAGGGATACAATATTACTCCTGTAGGCTGCGGATCAATGTTTCAGATATATTTCAACCCTGCTCCAGTTTACAATAATGAAGATGCCCATAATTCTGATGCAAAAAGATTCTTGAGATACTTCAGAGCATTACTGAAAGAAGGGGTTTTCATTCCTCCAAGTCAGTTTGAATGTAACTTTATTTCAAGTGCTCACACTATGGAGGACTTAACACAGACTGCAGAAGCTATTGAAATGGCTTTGGAAGTGGCTTTTAAGAAAAAAGAATAGTGTCATCTATTTGACATTATTTTTTAATTTATTTTATCAACAATTTAACCGTCAATCCATGTTTAAAAATATTTTATAGATTTAGCTAAATTATTTATAATTATTAATATATATTTAATTATTAAGGTGTTAGCGTGACAGATTATAAAGAAATCATATCTTACATCGTTATTCTTGCAGTAGTTTTAATAGCTGCCCAACACTTAAATGTAGTTGTCTCAGGAAGTATGGAACCTGTTTTCTATAGGGGAGATATTGTAGCTGTTGAAAAAGCTGATTTTTTAGGAATTCATGAATTTGATCCTAATGATGTACAGGTAGGAGATATTGTTGTTTATGATGCAACATGGTATAATGAACCTGTAATTCATAGGGTAATTAATATTACAGAAATAAATGGGACAACGTATTATATGATTAAAGGAGACCATAACAGTCATCCTGACCCATATTATGCAACAGCAGATCAAATAAATGAAAGAGTACTGACTTGGGATGGCCATCCTATTGTTATTCCATATATTGGAAATATTTCTCTTTGGTTAAGAGGTTTGTAATTTAAAGGTGAGTTAATGTATTTTGAGATAGAAAAACAGGCGATTGATGCTATAAGTGATGCTTTGGACAAGTTTGAAGTAGATGATACTTTAGAAAATTTTCAGGTTGAAGATGAAAAGAATTTTAGATTGGAATTTCCCCCAAATCCGGACATGGGAGATTTAGCTAGTACTATTGCATTTTCACTTGCTAAAAAATTAAGGAAAGCTCCTAATCTTATAGCTTCTGAAATTGTAGAAAAACTTGAAATTCCTGAAATATTTGAAAAAGTGGAAGCTATTGGCCCATATGTCAATTTCTTTATTGATTACTCAAATTTTTCTAAAAAGCTTTTAGAGTATGTCGGAAAAGATTATGGTCAGCTTCCAAAGGCAGATGAAAAAATAATATTGGAACACACTTCAGCTAATCCTAATGGTCCGTTACATATTGGACATGTAAGGAATTCTATTTTTGGTGATTCATTAAATCGTCTTTTAAAAGTAGCTGGTAGGGAAGTTGAAACACAGTATTATGTAAATGATATGGGAAGACAGATAGCTATTATTGTATTTGGAATTACCGAACTTGGTTTGAAAATTGAAGATCAGGAAGGAGATAAAATCGACCATAAGATTGGAAGATTATATTTCAAAGCTAATCAAAAATTAAACGAAGATGAAAGTTTAGTTTCACATGTAGATAATTTGATTGAAAGATATGAAGGTGGAGCAGAACCTGAATTAAATAAAATATTTGAAGAAGTAGTTGAAAGTTGTCTTTTAGGAATTAAGGAAACACTTCATAGAATCAATATAAACCACGATGATTTTGTATGGGAAGGTCAGTTTGTAAGAAGTGGTGAAGTGGATGATATGATTAAATACTTTGACCATGAAGGATTTGTCTCATATGGTGATGTAACTTATATTGATTTAACCTGCTTCCAAATCGAAAAAGAATTTGTACTTAGAAGGTCTGACGGTACTTCACTTTACTCAACAAGAGATTTAGCTTATCACAGATACAAAGCCACTCAGGGAGATGTGGTTTTAGATATTTTAGGTTCAGACCACAAATTAGCAGCTCAACAGATTAATGTAATCTTTAAAGAAATTTTAAGAGAAATTCCTCCGGAAGTTATATTCTATGAATTTATTACACTTCCCTCAGGATCCATGTCTACAAGAAAAGGAGTATTTGTTTCAGTTGATGAACTGGTTGATGAAGCTGTAAAAAGAGCAGCTGATGAAATTAAATCCAGAAATCCTGATTTAACTGATGAAGAAATTAAACCTATGGCTGAAGATATTGGTGTTGGAGCTATCAGGTTCTTTATAGCTAAATTATCCCCTGAAAAACACTTAACCTTTAAATGGGATGAGGCATTAAGCTTTGAGCGAGGATGTGCTTCTATTCAGTATGCTCATGCAAGAGCATGTAAATTACTTAAAAAATCCGGTAAAGACATCTCTTCTTTAAGTGTAGCTGATGATTGGGTTCCTGATGAAAATGAAAAAGATTTAATTAGAACAATAGCTAAATTCCCACAGGTTATTGAAGACTGTGCTAATAAAAAAAGGATTCACAATATTACACAATATTGTCAGGATTTAGCTGGTGCATTTAATAAATTCTATAAAGCTGAACAAGTTATTGGTTCAGATGTAGAAGATACAAGACTTGTTTTAGTTGATAGAGCTAAAACTACTTTAAAAAATGCTTTAGATATTTTAGGAGTTCCAGCTCCTCAAAAAATGTAAATGAGTTGAAAAACTCATTTTTCTTCTCTTTTTACTATAGTTGAATATATTTTTTTAAGTGTGGTTTTAAATTCTTCAAACTCTTTTTCGCTTAAATTTTCACTGCAAATTTTATCCCACTGTTTATCGTAGTCCATAACTTCTTTAGCTATTTTGGCACCTTTGGAAGTAACTTTGACATAATTTTTTCTTTTGTTTTCATAGTTTGGGTGTTTTTCAATATATCCTTTTTCTTCTAGTTTGTTTAGTGCTCGTGTTATGGTACTTTCATTAAGTTGGAATATTTTAGCTAGATTTTGCTGTGTTGACGGTCCTTTATCATATAATTCTATTAAAAAGGGGTACTGTCCAAAACTTAAATTATACTTTTTCATTTTATTATTTATGAATATCCCATATTTTCGGTGTATTGTTCCAACAAAAGGAATTGTGGGAACGTCTTTTTCGTCTTCAAGCCCCATTTTGATTTCTCCTGATTAGGCGTTTGACATAAATTTCAATAATTCCGTAAGCTATTACGGAACCGATAAGTCCTCCTATAAGCATTCCAATATACACTCCAATTTCACCCATATTAAATACAAGTCCTAGGAGGCATGCAAATATTAAAACTAATATCAATTCTCTGAATGTTGTTAGTACAAGGGAGATTGTTCCTTTTCCAAGTCCCTGGAATACATTTCCTGCAGTTGCACCAAATGGTACAAACAATACAAATAAGCACATTATTTTTAAGAAATCTGTGATTAATGGAGCTAATGCAGCACTTGTTGATGAATATGAGAATATATATGCAATTTGACCTGCAAAGAAATGGATTAATAAACATGTAATTAATGAAACGATAAATCCGATTTTAACAGCATATCTTACTGTTGTTTTTATTTTATCATAATTTCGAGCACCATAAGCTACTCCCGCTACTGTAACTGCTGCGGTTCCTACTCCTACTGCTGGTATGATTCCAACTGAAATAATTCTCCAGCCTGCTGTATATACTGCAACTGCTGTTGTTCCAGCTACGATAGTTAGTAAGAAGTTAACAACAATAGCTAGTACAGACATAATAAGCTGTTCTAAACTGGCTGGAATTCCTACTGTTAAAATATCCAAATACATTTTCATATTGTTTTTAAAGTTTTTAAGAGAGTATGAAAGATAAGTGTTCTTTTTAACATAAATCCAGTAAATTTGCATTAAAAGACCGATAAATCCGGCTATTCCTGTTGCCATAGCTGCTCCGGCAATTCCTTGATTTAATGTGTAGATGAATATTGGGTCTAAAATCATATTTGCAATAGCTGTAACTGCAAGGGGAATTGTTGCTCTATTTACATCTCCTTCTGCTCTAAATATTCCTCCGATGATTGCAGGTATTACTAATGCAAAAGTCCAGATAAACAGTACTACTCCATATTGTTTACAGTAATCCAATACTTCAGCAGCTCCCATAATTTTTAATATAGGATCTAAAATTATAAGGAAAAGCACCATAAATACTATTGAGATAACTATACTCAGTATTAATGAATGTGCTGTTGCACTGTCTGCTCCTTTTTTATCTTTTGCTCCGATGAATCTTGAAATAAGAGAGTTTGCCCCTGCTCCTATACCATTTCCTACTCCTACTAAAATCATAAATAATGGAGTAATATAACCTATTGCAGCTAGAGGGTCTGAACCTAAACCTGCAACCCATACACTGTCTATAATGTTATTTAGCATTATCAGAAGCAAACTTCCTATAATAGGGTAAGCTAATTTGTTTATTGCTTTTTTTGGGTCTCCTCTTAATAATTCCACATTTGCATTTTCTGACATTTTCCACCTCGACTCTTGCATGTGCAAGTATTACTCTTGCATATGCAACTGTTAGTATATAAATGTTGTGGCAGTTAGTGGAAAATTGATTTATAATTGTTTGATTATCCTTTTTTAAAAAAATTACTTTCCAAACAATTAGAAACATTCCATTTTCACTTATTAATGCTTTTAGATTCTTTTTACATCTTTACATTATAAAAATATATTCTGAATTGGTTTATTATCTGTACTTTTTTTAATTATTTTTACATTGGCTATTAACAATTCTATTAAGTAATGGAAAATTTTAAATATATTAAATACACAAGTTATATACATAGACATTAAATAAGGAGAAATTCAAAAATGAGCAGATATTTTATTGAAGATGTTAAATGTGGATATGATACATGTTTTGATTGTTGTGGCCCTCATACAACTGTTGCTTCAGCTATAAAGTACAAAAATGATGATGGAAAAACAGGATGGCTGTATTGCATACAACCGGAAGGCTATGATCCGATAATAGCATTACATGACGATGATGTTTATGAAGAAATAATAAGGGGAGAATTTCCTGAAATTGATTATGAAGCAGATAGTTTTGGAGATGTTAGTTTAAATATAGGTAGTGGAAAAGAGGAGTTTTTCGAATTCTTTTATAGGAATAAAAATAGTGGTGCAGCAAATCTTATTCATTATGCATATGATTTATGCATATGTCCTACACACATAGAAGCAGACCTTTTAGCTCTTGGAAAAGGTCACTATAGTGATGAAATAGAAGTTCCAATATTGGATGATGAAAAAACATGGATTAATAGATAAAATTGAAGATGTGATATAATGGGAATTTGTCCAAGATGCGGTAGTTGGGTTGATGAAGGAGATGTATGCAGATCTTGTGGTGGAGTCAGAGAGGTTGAATATGGAGGATATGATGAATATGATGAAGGTGATGAAGAGGTATATGATGATCCTTATGTGGATTTAGAGGCAATAAGGTACAGTGCAGACGAAAAATTAGGATCTGCAATGTTTGAAACAAGGGCTAATCATAATTTAAAAGAGGCTATGAGATTAGTTAATAGTGCTATTGATGAAATTGGTAGTTATAGTGAATTAAATGATTTAAAACAATGGGCATTGTCTTTAAAAGCTGAAATTAAGGGAGACATGGAGGATGTTGCTGCCGATAAACGTTATGAAGGTATTTTAAAAAGGAAAGGTAGGGATAAATTAGTTCATATGTGCGGATATGACCGCATGTTTAATTCCAATGATTTAGTTTTTAGATTGGTAAAAGAAAAGAGCGGCTTTATTAACGTATGTTATGGTGACATGAAAATAGGTTATGTTTCAGAAAATTGGGGTCATGAAATATGTTATTCATCAGTTAGTGAGCTTACAAATCTTCCAAAAGTATCATATGCCAAGTATTTTTGCAGATATCCTGGAAGATATAATTATGTGCCTGATTCTGGTCTGGTAATACTTGAATTATTAGATGATTATTCACCAAGAAAATACTGGACAGAAATTAAAAAAGAAATAAAACTAAATATTGATGATGATTTACTAAAAAAAAGGGAGACAGAAGCTAGAAAAAAAGTAAGGCAACTAATAACTATTAATCAACACTCAAAAAAAGATTTAATTACAATAGTTGGGACTTCTTTTCAAAAACAGGTACAATTTAAAGAAGGAATGAAATTAAAATTAGTTAAGGAACCGGATAATTCTTACGATAAGGATGCAATAGCTGTCTATGTAGGTAGTGATAAAGTAGGTTATGTTGCAAATAGTAGTAAAACTAATTTTAGTAAGTCTTCCATGGCTTCAGAACTTAAAAATCTTCCAAAAATAAGTTATGCCGGGTATTTGACGGATTATTTTGATTATCATATAGCTAAGTTAAAGTGGGAGTAGGGGGGTGTTAAATACAATTAACTATTTGCTTTTTTAAGTAAGTGGCTAATAAATATTTCAATACATAAAAACCCTACAGCAGACCCGATAGCATTACCGATAACTAATCCGTAATAAACACCACGAACTCCTAATGATAAGCTGATTCCAAGTATGAATGTAAATATAATCACTAAAATAGCTTCTCTTTGCATTGTTAAAAGAAAACTTGTTATTCCCTTACCCATTCCCTGGAATGCATAACTTGCTGTTGCACCGAAAGCTACTGGAATTATGAAAAGCCATATAAAATTTAAGACGTAGCTGATTGTTGGAGCAAGTGAACTGCTGTTTGCCGAATATGAAAAGAGAAACGCAATTTGGTTGGAAAATACAATAAATATCAGTGAAGTTACAATTGAAAATATAAATCCTAATTTAATTGAATATCTTGTAGCTATTTTGATATTTTTATAATTCTTTGCTCCATAAGCTATTCCGACAACTGTAATAGTTGAAGTTGCAATTCCGATAGTTGGCATTATTGCAATACTTATTAATCTCATTACAATTGTATAGGTAGCTACAGCTGATGTTCCTCCAACTATTTCAAAGATTAAATTAACTGCAATTGCAACAACTGCCATTAGAAGTTCTTCAAGTCCTGCTGGGATTCCTACATTTAAAATCTCTTTATACATTCCTAAATTGATTTTAAAGTTTTTAAATGTGTATTTGAAGTAAGTATCTTTTTTTATAAACATCCAATAAAGAATTATCAGCAGTTCAATAAAAATACTAAGTAATGTAGCTATTGCTGCACCACTTATTCCTAAATTTAAAGTATAAATAAAAATAGGATCTAAAATCATGTTTAGAATAGCTGAAATACACATTGGAAGGGTTGCTCTTTTAATATCTCCTTCAGCTCTGAATATTCCTGCATAAGCTACCGGAAGTATTGTAACAATTGAAAATATAAATAATGGCCTACCATAGTCAATTGCATAGCTAAATACGTCTTTAGCTCCCATAATGTAAAGTGTCGGTTCTAGAATCACTACAAAAATAACTGTAACTATTATGGAAACAATAATACCTAAAACTACTGACTGAACAGCTGCTTCATTTGCTTTTAACTGATTTTTACTTCCGACATATCGGGAAATTAATGAATTTACACCGGCACCAATACCTGTTCCAATTCCGACTAAAATAAGAAACAATGGAGTTACAAAACCGATTGCAGCTAGTGGTCCGGGACCTAATCCAGCAACCCAAATACTGTCAATTAAATTATTGCTCATTATAAGAAGCATACTTATTATAATGGGATAAGCCAGTTTTTTAACAGCTTTTTTAGGATCTCCGGTAATATCTTTCATATTATTGTTTAGTTCCATTCGATTTCCCCTTAAAATATAGGTAATATATTTTAATGTCAATTTATATAAATCTATAATATATTAAGAAATTGGTGAATTATTATGAAGGTCTTAGTAGTTGGAACTGGTGCTCGTGAACATGCAATAGCAGATGCACTTAAAGATGATGTTGAGTTATATTGTTATATGAGCAAAGTAAATCCTGGTATTTCAAAAATAGCTGAATTTGCACAGGGTGATGAAGGAGAAATAGAAAAAGTAGCCAAATTTGCTGTTGATAACAATATTGACATAGCATTTATTGGTCCTGAAGCTCCTTTAGGTAAAGGAATTGTTGATGAACTTGAAAAAAATGGAATTAGCTGTGTCGGACCGTCTCAAAGTGCAGCCAGAATAGAAACTGACAAATCTTTCATGAGAAAATTATTTGAAGATTATGATATTGAGGGATCTCTTGTTTACAAAGTATTTGACAATTATGATGATGTTAGTGCATTTTTAGATGACTTTGACAGGGATGTTGTAGTAAAACCTGTAGGTTTAACCGGTGGAAAAGGAGTTAAAATCGTAGGCGACCACTTAAAAGATAATCATGAAGCTAAAGAATATTCCAAAGAAGTAATTGATAATGCAATGGGTGGTTTTACTCAGGTTATCATTGAAGAAAGGTTAATTGGTGAAGAATTTACTATTCAGGCTTTTTGTGATGGAACTCACCTTGCACCAATGCCTGCAGCACAGGATCATCCTCATGCTTTTGAAGGAGATGTAGGTGCAATTACTGGCGGAATGGGTTCTTACTCTGATAAAGGAGGATTATTGCCATTCTTATCTCAGGATGATTATGATGAAGCAGTAAAAATAATGGAAGCTACATTGAAAGCTATTGCAAAAGAAGCAGAACCTTATAAAGGTATTCTTTATGGTCAATTTATGTTAACTGCAGATGGGCCTAAATTAATAGAATATAATGCAAGATTTGGAGATCCTGAAGCTATGAATGTTTTACCATTACTTAAAACTCCATTAGCTGATGTATGTCAGGCTATTGTAGATGGCAGTTTAGATAAAGTGGAATTCAATGACAAAGCTAGTGTATGTAAATATATAGTTCCTGAGGGATATCCGGAAACTTCTCATGGCGGAGAACTCATTGAAGTGGATGAAAGAGCTATTGAAGAGTTGGGAGCTAAAGTATTTTATGCAGCAGTCGGTCTTGAAGATGACGGTATTCACCTTTCAGGTTCCAGGGCATTAGGTATTGTAGCTGATGGTGACAGTATTGAAGAAGCTGAAAAAATAGCTGAAAAAGCATGTGCTTGTATAAAAGGTAATGTATATCACAGAAGTGATGTGGGAACTACGGACCTTGTTAATAAAAGAGTAGAACACATGAAAGAAATCCTAAATTAAATTTTAGGATTATTATTTTTTAAAAAATAGGTAAAAAAGATTTTTAAATTCTTTTTCAATCCTTTTTTTAAAACTTTCGCTTTATTTTTCAGGGTTAAACCTTAAAAATCCTTTTAGCTTTATAATATGCTTTTATTTCTGTTTGTTATATTAAATGCTATAGAAAACTTTAATATATAATAATTATATATATTTTATTTTGTTAAGATTAAAGAAGGGTTAAACTATGAGCAATTTATTGTCTGTTTGTGACATCAAAGATGAAGTACTGGATATTTTAGAATTAGCTAAAAATTTCAAAGAAGGAAAAATGGAAGAAAAACCTTTAGCAGGTAAATCATTAGCTATGATATTTCAAAAATCATCTACAAGGACTAGGGTATCTTTTGATGTAGGTATGTATCAGTTAGGTGGTCAGGCTTTGTTTTTATCCTCTTCAGAATTACAAATGGGTAGAGGAGAACCTATTCCGGATACTGCAAAAGTTTTAAGTCGTTTTGTAGATGGAATAATGATACGTGCTATTGAACATGATGATGTTGTGGAATTAGCTAAATATTCTGATGTTCCGGTTATCAGTGGTTTAACTAACTTGGAACATCCCTGTCAGGCTTTAGCTGATATGTTAACTATTAAGGAACATTTAGGTAAATTGGAAGGCAAAAAACTTTGTTTTGTTGGTGATGGAAACAATGTATGTAATTCTTTGCTTTTAATGGCACCTCTTGTTGGAATGGATATGTCTGTAGCATGCCCTGAAGGTTATGAACCTAACGAAGACATTGTTAATACGGCTAAAAAATTAGCGAAAGATCATAATAAGGAAATTACTATCAGTTCTGATTTAAAAGTCGCTCTTGATAATGTGGATGTAGTCTATACTGATGTTTGGGTAAGCATGGGTGATGAAAAAGAAGCAGAACAAAGACAAAAAGATTTTGCACCTTATCAAGTTAATTCAGATTTAATGAGTTTAGCTAATGATGGGGCTATTTTTATGCATTGCTTACCGGCTATTCGTGGTCAGGAAGTTAGCGGTGAAGTTATTGACGGTCCTCAATCAGTGGTCTTTGATGAAGCTGAAAACAGACTTCATGCACAAAAAGCGGTTCTTTATCACTTTTTAAAATAACTTTTTTTCAAATTTTAATTTTCACTATTTTTCTTAAAAAAACTAAGATACTTTTATATATTTTCATTAATAAACTTTAATTATTAAATAAAAAAAATTAAGGTTTTTATAATGAGAGGCGGAGAAGCAATAATTGAATCCCTAAAAAGAATGGGGGTAAATACAATCTTTGGTTATCCTGGAGGACAAACCATACCGTTTTATGACATGTTATATGATGCAGACATGGATCATATATTGGTTAGACATGAACAGTGTGCAGCTCATGCAGCAGATGGATTTGCAAGAGCTTCCGGTAAAGTGGGTGTGTGTTTGGCTACTTCTGGCCCCGGTGCAACTAATCTTGTAACCGGTATTGCTACTGCTTATATGGATTCTTCTCCAATCATAGCTATTACTGGTCAAGTACCAACACATTTAATAGGTAATGACGCTTTTCAAGAAGCTGATATTATAGGAATTACCATGCCTATTACTAAACACAGTTTCCAGCCAAAAGATCCTAATTTAATACCTTCCATTGTTAAAACAAGCTTTGAAATAGCTGAAAGTGGAAGGCCCGGTCCAGTTTTAATTGATGTTCCAAAAGAAATTCAGGAAGGAGAATTGGATTCTTTTGATGATTCATTAATTTCAACACCAGGTTATAATCCAACTTTAAAAGGAAACATTAAACAAGTTAGAAAAGCCCGTGATTTGATAAGGGAATCTAAAAAACCGATTATCCTTGCAGGTGCAGGAGTTATATTAGCTAATGCTTCACAGGAGTTAAAAGAATTATCTTATTTAATAAATGCTCCGGTCATGACATCATTACTTGGTAAAGGAGCTATTGATGAAACAGATGATATGGCATTAGGTATGCTTGGAATGCATGGAAGAAAAGTAGCTAATGATTCAATAAATGATAGTGATTTGATTATAGCTGTAGGTATAAGATTTTCAGACAGGGCAACAGGAAGATTAGACAGTTTTGCACCTAATTCTAAAATTATCCATATAGACATTGATCCTGCTGAAATAGGTAAAAATGTAGATGTTGATTTGCCTATTGTAGGTGATGCTAAAAATGTTTTATCTTCATTAATTAATGTTTTAAAAGATTATGAAAGTAATGAAGATGCAAAAAAATGGGTTAAACTTCTTATAGAACGTAAAAAAGAATGTCTCCCTAGAGTTACTTATGATGATATTCCATTAAAACCACAAAGTGTTATACGAGAAATCAGTGAAGTTTTAACTCCTGATTCTATTTTAACAACTGATGTAGGTCAAAATCAAATGTGGGCGGCTCATTTCTATGATACTCAAAAGCCACGTAAATTCATATCTTCCGGGGGTTTGGGAACTATGGGATTCGGATTGCCTGCAGCTATTGGTGCTAAAGTAGCATGTCCTGAAGATCCTGTTGTATCTATTAACGGTGACGGAGGATTTTTAATGGTTTGTCAGGAGCTGGCTACTATTAGAGATTATGATATTCCTGTTATTGCAGTTGTTTTAGAAAATAGGACTCTTGGAATGGTTTATCAATGGCAAAACTTATTATATAATGGAAGATATTCTGAAACTAAATTAGGAGCAAGTCCTGATTTTGTTAAATTAGCTGAAAGTTTTGGAGTTAATGCAACCAGAATTACAAAACCTGGAGAAACTAAAGAGGCATTAAAATCAGCTATTAAGGATAATGAACCTATTTTGCTTGATGTTATAATAGATAAAGATGAAACTTTACCTATGGTGCCGCCAGGTGCAGCTATTGATGAAATGATTGGTGAATATAAACTTGAAAAAGATGTATAGGTGAGTTAAATGGCTTTAGAATATCATGTTATAAATGCATTAGTTGAAGATAAGCCGGGAGTATTGCAAAAAGTTGCTGGCCTATTTACAAGAAGAGGTTTTAACATTGACAGTATTACAGTTGGAGAATCTGAAGTTGAAGGATTGGCCCGTATGATTATTACTGTTAAAGCAGACCAAAAATTATTGGAGCAAGTTACAAAACAACTGAATAAGCTTGTAGATGTTATTAAAATAAAAGATATTACTGAAAATGCTGTTAAAAGAGAGTTATGTCTAGTTAAAGTTAATATTCCAAATGAAAAAGCTAGAGCAGAAATAATGCAGTATGTAAACATCTTTAGAGCTAAAATTGTAGATGTTTGTGAAGAAGCTTTAATTATTGAAATTACCGGAGACATTGAAAAGATAGATGCATTCCTATCCCTTTTAAAAGGATATGGTATTAAAAAGATTTCACGTACTGGTCTTACTGCAATGTCCCGTGGATTTCGTTCATGATGATTCTTAATGAAATTTTGGAGAATAATAAGAAATTTGTAGATGAATTTGAAGGTGAGGAATTATCCCACCATCCCCAAAAAAAGTTAGCTATCTTAACTTGTATGGATTGTAGATTAACTGGATTTTTAGAACCAGCACTTGGTATTGGAAGGGGTGATGCTAAGATAATCAAAAATGCAGGAAATACAATTGTAGGTGAAGACGCTATTCGTTCAATAGCAGCTGCAATTTTCTCACTTGGTGCTGAGGAAGTTTTGGTTATTGGCCACACTGAATGTGGAATGGCTGGTTCTGACCCTGAAAAATTAAGAAATGCTATGATTGAGAGAGGGATCCCTCAAGAAGAAATTGACAAAGTTGATTTAAAATCTTGGATTGGCGGATTTGAAGATGAAGAAGAAAATGTTATAGACACAGTTGAAAAAATTAGAAATCATCCTCTTATTCCAGATGTACCAATTCATGGTCTTATGATGGACATTGTTACAGGTAAATTAGATGTTGTAGTAGATGATAGATAAATTATTATCTACTTTTTTCTATTTTTAGCTATTTTAATTAAATATTTCACATCTAAAGCAATTTTTTAAGGTATTATCAATTTTTCTTTTGTTTAAACAGAAATTATATATATTATTATTGACTACTAATTAATAAGCAAAGCCAAAGGGGTTTGCTTAATTTCGTATAGTTTGTAAGATGTGAAATCTTTTATTCGATTAAAATGCTGTTATTGGGGGATTATAAATATAAATTTATAATCATAACAGCATAGTTCTATTTTTAATTATTTTTTTATAGTTATGATTATTATTTTAAGAATTAAATTGGAAAAAATGATTAGACTGTGCTAAATTGGGGATTTAGCAGAGATAAAAAACCAATTTCAATTCTCTTAATCTATATTATTGATTATAATATTTTTTCAAGAATTAAAATTATGAAAAAACATATAATTATATGAATTATAGATAAATTTCGATAAAACATAAGAGTACCTCCTTATTACTTAGTAATAAGAGAATATTGACATTTGTCAATGTTGTAATGCCTCTTATTCGATTAATTTTCAGTCTATATTTTTAAAATATAGTTGTATTTTAACTTATATAAATTTAAACGTATTTTAACCAGTTAAAATTACTTTTAATTGGAATATTGTTCTTATACTTTAAAATTAACCTGATTGGGAAATATTGATGTTAAATCAATAAGTTTAATATAAAATAATAATTTTTCTTAACATTAGTTACTTTTATAAGTAGAAAAAATAATATATACTATTTGATATTTGAAGTACTTTAAATATCTCACATTTATCAATTATATAGGAGAAGTTAAAATGAAAATGTATTACGAATCAGATGTAAATACTGATGCTCTTGAAGGTAAAACCGTAGCTGTAATGGGTTATGGAAGCCAAGGTAGAGCACAATCTAGAAACATGGCTGACAGTGGTGTCAATGTTATTGTTGGACTTAGGGAAAATGGTAATTCCTGGAATTTAGCTAAAGAAGATGGTATGACTGTAAAATCCTTCTCTGATGCAGCTAAAGAAGCAGATATCATCCACATTTTACTTCCTGATGAAATTCAAGAAAAAATCTACAATGAACAAATTGCACCTTATGTTGAAGCTGGAAATACCATTTCCTTCTCTCACGGATACAACATTCACTTTGGTTTAATCAAACCTGATGAAGATGTTAACATTGTAATGTTTGCTCCTAAAGGACCAGGTTCTAGGGTAAGAACTACTTACTTAGACGGTTTTGGAATTCCTGGATTAGTAGCTATTGAACAAGATGCTACTGGTGATGCATTACAACTTGCATTAGGTATGGCAAAAGCTTGTGGTTTCACTAAAGCTGGTGTAATTGAAACTACTTTTAAAGAAGAAACTGAAACTGATTTATTTGGTGAACAAGCTGTTTTATGTGGTGGACTTACTGCATTAATTAACGCTGGTTTCCAAACTTTAGTGGAAGCTGGTTACCAACCTGAAATTGCTTACTTTGAAACCTGTCACGAAGTAAAACTTATTGTTGACGATATTTATGAACATGGTTTCGGCGGAATGTGGAAAGATGTAAGTAATACTGCAGAATATGGTGGATTAACCAGAAGGGACTATGTCATAACTGAAGAAACTAAAAAAGGCATGAAAAAAGTTTTATCTGAAATTCAAGACGGTACTTTCAAAAAACAATTTGCTGATGAAAATGCAACTGATGCAGCAAACTTAAAAGAAATGAGAGCTGCTGAAGACCAAGAAACTATTGAAGTTGTTGGAGAAAGACTCAGAAAAGCTTGCGGATTACAAAAAGATGATTAAATAATTTAATCATTATTCTCTTTTTTCTCTTTTTTTATAATTATTTTTTGGATGCAATTATTATGGTTTTTATAGGAATGGATCATGGAACTACTGGAATCTCTTTTTGTATTATGTCTGATGATGGTGAAGTTATAGATGTTTTTAAAATTGGAAGGGAAGAAAGTAAACAGGGCAAAGTATCAGCTATTGAGGAATTATCTAAAAGAGTTGATTTGGAGTCTATTGATTTAATGGCAGTTACTTATGCAATGGGGGATGGAATAAATAAGATTCAAAACATTGATCAGGTAAAAAATAGGGGAATTTTATCTATTAACGGGGCTGGAAAGGTCACTGGCGGAGGAACCTCTGTTTTTAGTGAAATAGAAGACTCAAATATTCCTGCGGTCATGATACCTGGCCTTCATAAAGATTCTGATTCATTGGATAAATTATTTAGAGCAGCTTACTCTCATCAGGCCAGTCCAGAGAAAGTTAGCATATGCTATAATGCTTTTTTAGAAACTGGCTGGAAAAATATGATTGTAGCAGATATCAGTTCCAATAGTGTAGATATTTTAATTGAAAACGGTAAAATTAAAGGGGCTATGGATGCCTGTTTAGGTGCTATGGGTATTGTCCATGGGCCAATTGATTTGGAAATGATAAGACAAATTGATGAGGAAGATTTTTCAGCAAATAATCGTTTTTCACATGCGGGGGCTATAAAAATAGCGGATATTGACGGTAAAGTAGCTAATATGAAAGATCAGTTATTAAATAATTATGAATCTGGAGATGAAAAAGCTAAATTAGCTATTGATACTTTAATAATGACTGTAGCTATGGAAATTGCAGGATTGGATGTTGTTTGTGAAAATGAAATTGAAGGTATTGTTTTAACAGGTTCTGTAGGCAGTGCAACCAAACCTTTTAATTTTGAAAATGAGATTAACAAGTACTTTAAAAACAAATATTCTTTAAAAGTTATTTCTAAAGAATCCGGAGCTATTGGTGCAGCACAAATAGCTATGGATGTTTATAATGGTAAAAAAGAGATTTTGGGGATTTTAGTAGATTATTAGCTAGTCTTTTAAACTAACTAAAACTACATTTCCACCTTTTATAGTTTCTAATCCGTTTTCAGTTTCAAGGACTAGATTTAAGTAATTATCAACAGCTATTACTTTTCCTTCACTGTGATTATCGTCTCTAAGATCTACACTAACATTTTTACCTTTAAACTGTAAAAATAATTTATTAATTTCTTCATTGTTGTTCATTAAATCAACCCTTGATTTTTATAGTATAATATTAATTTTTTAGCTTTATATAAGTTATGCAGTGCCTTGTTAAAAAAGTTCATATACTTAATTGTTACATAAAATAAATTATGGCAATTAATTTATTAGAACAAAATTTGGAAGCAATTACACAAACCTTAGCCAGATTGCAAAAAGAAGGCTGTAATGACGAGAAAATTTTAAATGAACTTCGTGAAGAAAGAGATAAAATACTTAAAGATTTAAAACTTTAAGCTATTTTAACCATTCTTTTATTAAATCCATATCTCCAGTTAAATCAATTGTAAGTGGGGTTATGGTTGCTTTATTTAGTTTTTTAAGGCAGTGACCATCTGTACCTTCACAATCTGAATTGTAAGGGTCTCCACCAATCCAATAATAAGGTTTTCCACGTGGGTCCAATCTTCTTTGAATTATTGGGGTGTACATTCTATTTCCAAGTTTTGCAACTTCAAATTCTTCATCTACCGGATTTTCAGGTATATTTACATTTAATAAGTCAATACCTTCAGGCAATCCTTTTTTCAATACTATTTTTACAAGTTTTTTAAGCATTTTACCTGCAAAACTAAAATCAATATCTACGGTTCCATTTTCAAATTTAATATAATCTCTTGTAACTTCTTGAGAAATAGCTATTGAGGGTATTCCAAAACTTGCAGCTTCAAGTGCTGCACCTATTGTTCCGGAAGTTGTTAATTCAGCTTTTCCAATATTGAAACCGGTATTTATTCCAGAAATCATTATATCCGGTTTTTCTCCCATAATTTCAAATAATCCAAAGGTAACTGCATCAGTTGGTGTTCCAGTTACTCCATAAGCTTGGCTTTTATCTCTTAAAGTTGTTGGATTTATTCTTAAAGGATCATAAAGAGTTATTGCATGTCCAATTCCACTTTGTTGGGTTTCAGGAGCTACTACATAAACATCACATAAATCTTCAATTGCATTTTTAGCAGCTAATATTCCTGTGGCATTTACTCCATCATCGTTACTTATTAATGCTTTCATATATTTTAATAATATTTTGGTACTTAAAATAATTTATGCTGATATGATAAACTTTAATAACAATTTAATGTATAAAATATATTAGTAAATTTTTTTTGAAATAAACACTTACGGGTGGAAAATTGGAAAAACCACAATTGATTAATTTTATAGCTAAAGTGATGGAGGATTCAGGTTTTAAAGTTTATAAGAATTTTAAAACTTCACAAAGGGTTATAGATATTTATGCAATTTTACCTACAACAATCGGGGATTTTGGTGTAGTTGTAGCATGTAAAAACTATGATAAAAATTTCGAAGTCGGTGTTGATGTATTAAGAGAGATGGAAAGCGTAGCTGAAAGTTTAAAAGCTTCTAAAGTAGCTATTATTGCATCATCTAGTTTCACCAATCAAGCTACTAATTATGCTCTTAGAAAAAATATTAAACTTGTTGATAGGGACGATTTAGTTGAATTAGCTAAAAAATATCAAGATAAAACCGAAACTCAATCAACTTTGGATGTTGAAAAAGAAGAGGAAGCAGTTAACGAAGATTATTACGATTATTCGTATGATTCAGATGACATGGATTATTTAATGAGAAAACAGGACGAAAAAGAATTTATTTATAATAATTCAAATTCTTTGTATCCTCATGATAATTCCCATCATTCTCATAGATTATTATCTAAATTTGGTGGGCATAATGAGTCTCAACAAAGAGCAAGTTTAGCTCCTGTAAACTCTTATTATTATGATTCTAAACCAAGAATGAATTTTAATATTGGTGAAACAGTATCTAAAATCTTAGCTAATCCTATTGCAGTTATACTTTTAGTTGTAATTGTTTCTTATGCATTATCCTATCTATTAGGCAGTGTTTTAAAAGCTGGTGGTGGAATAGGTGGCTTAGTCGAAATGCTTGTTGCATTAGTCATGTCCTATGGATTGACTTATTTCTTTTCAGAAAGAAACAGATATTTCATCATTAGAGGAACTGTCATATTCTTTATTTCATTAATTATATTGATTATATTAATTTTTATTTAATTTAATATTTTTATAATTTAAAATAATTAAAATAAATCCTAATAAATACAAGAACCATATCATAATATCTGTAGGGCCTGTTTCAATCCATATTAGGGTATGTGCTAAAATTATGGAATAAATTCCAATTCCAATTTCTTTTTTATATTTTCCAACTATATTGATGACTTTTAAGAATACTCCCATGAAGAACATCTGTATTAAAACACCAATCAATCCGAAATCAAGATATGCAGGTCCAAACATAGTTGAAGTTATGCAGACATTATCTGTAAGAACATACTGCCCGATAAAAGTTCTTGGACTGCCGCTTGAAAAGATCATTGATAAAATATGACCATGGGTAGTGCCCCCTAGGTTTAAAATTCTTTGAAATACTTCCAGGGTAAATCCTGCTCTGTAAAATATTAATTCAAGAGGATTTAACATCCAGTGCTGGCCAGAAATAGACTGTGATGCAATATAACCAATAGCCAGCAAACCAATTACAATCAATCCTACAAATAAAATTCCTATTTTTCTATTTATTTTATTGATATAATACATTGTAATAAATACACTAGCTAAAATTCCAAGTACTGATGTTCTATATCCATTTAATCCAAAAATTAAAGCTCCAATTAAAACCAAAATCAGATATCTCTTTTTATAATATTTTGCTATTAGTATATTTATCATAATTAAAAATAATGGATAAGCTATTCTCCAGATGTTTGTAGTTGCATTGGATTTCAGTACGCTGTTAAAAAGTGGGATTCCTCCAATAAGAATCATATTTATTGATTGAAGTATAATAGCTATTAAAACAAGTGCAATTAATATTTTTCTGTTAAAAAAATCATTTATTTTCGCATATATTGGGGATGATGCTGTTTCATCTATTGTAACTTTGAATTTTACAATTCCGGCTCCAATTAAAAATACCAGTGTTGCAAGTAGAACTGTTCCGATTGTTTCTAAACTTAATGGATATTCGAATCTGTAATTAAATGATCCAATATATCCCATAGATAAAAACACTATTATTGCAATTGCTACAATATATGGTGAAAAAAAGTCAAAGTTTTTAAAGTTCATAAAATTACCCTCCAACTTCTCTTGCAGAAATTGCCAGATTCCCTCCAAAATTAGGCATAGCTGCCACATGTGTATGAACATAACTTGCAAGTGTGTTTTTTTCTATAAATCCATCCTGATTGTTGTATGAACCTTTTCCTCTTAAAATATTAAAAGCTAAATTGTGTTTTATATTGGAAGAGTCTACTAAAACTTTTGAGTAATGGAATTCATGTCCGTTAAATTTTTCACCTTTTTTGGAGATTATATTATCTTCCTTTACTTCTGCTACTGTATATTTTAAGGCCTGAACTTTATCAGTTAAAACGGCATTATATGGATAAATTCCAACCTGTTTGTCTCCATGAATAGAATTCATAAGATACATCAAACCGCCACATTCAGCAAAAATAGGTCTGTTTTCCATATGGAACTGTTTTATCTGTTTCAGCAGATTTGTATTTTCGCAAAGCTCTTTAGAAAATAATTCAGGATAGCCTCCTCCAATGTATAATCCGTCTACATCAGGTAATGATTCATCTTTCAGAGGTGAAAAATATTCTATTTTGCAGCTGTTGGCTTCCAGAGATTCAATATTTTCTTTATAATAAAAATTAAATACTTCATCGTAAGCCACTCCGATTTTAACTTTCTGTTTATTTAGTTTATTCCAGATATCTTCTCTTGGTGAAGTTAATTTAGGAGCTTCTTTAGCTATTTCAACTAATCTGTCTAAATCAATAGATTTTTTTATTATATCTGACCAGAGTTCAATAAAAGACAGGGAATTATCTCTTTCAACTGCAGGAACTAATCCTAAATGCCTCTGTTCAATGGATATTGAATCATCACGGACAATTCCTCCAATTACCTCAACGCCTGTAATTTCTTCAATGGATCTTTTAGTTTTTAAGTAATGGGCATTGTTTTTTACTTTGTTTAATATAACTCCGGCAATATTAATTTCAGGGTCTAAAGCTTTAAATCCTAAAACTAAAGCAGCAGCACTTTTCACTAAACTTCTGGAATTAATAATTAAAATAACAGGAGCATTTAAAGATTTAGCTATTGATGCTGTACTTCCAATATCATTTACAGAGTCAATACCTTCATAAAGTCCACGGACTCCTTCAATAATTGCAATATCTTTTTTGTCCATAGCTTTTAAGAAAGCATCTCTTACCTGTCCTTCTTTCATAAAAAATGAATCAAGATTTCTTGAGGTATTTCCAGTAGCTAATGTGTGATAAGTCGGATCAATATAGTCTGGCCCTACTTTAAATGGCTGGACATTATATTCTTCGCTTAATGCTTTCATAATTCCAGTAGCTATTGTTGTTTTTCCAACTGCACTACCAGTTCCTGCTAATATAATTCTCATAATATTATTTTATGGATTGTTGTTGTATAATTATTTATCGTATAACATGTTTTAAATAAGATAATCAATATATTTTAAATTAATATATTTATGGTGGTTAAATGAGAATACTACTTATTCATTCTGATTATTTAAATTACAATGTAAAAAATAAGACACCTGTAGCTGAAGAAATCGAAGATGCTAAAAAACAAGGAGCATTTGATGAATCTTTAGTTGTATTTACAGCTGTTGAAAAAGACGACGAAAATAACCCACAAGGGATTGTTAAAAATTTAGTTAAAGAAGTTATTAAAACTAATGACCAAGTTAAAGCAGAAAACATAGTTTTATATCCATATGCTCATTTATCTTCTTCTTTAAGCTCTCCAAAAGTAGCTGTTCAAGTATTGAAAGATGCTGAAGAAGCTTTGGTTGGTGAAGGATTAAATGTTAAAAGAGTACCCTTCGGATGGTATAAAGCATTTGAAATCTCCTGTAAAGGACATCCGTTAAGTGAACTTTCAAGAACTATTACTGCTGAAGAGGAAGACGAAGAGGAAGTAGAGAAAAAACCTTCTTCATGGTCTATTCTTGACGGAGATAAACTCATTGACATTGATGATTTTAAATTTGAAAATGATCAGTTAGAAAAACTTGTTAGCTATGAACTTGGTACCGGAGCATCTGATGCAGGTGAACCTCCTCATGTTAAATTAATGAGAGAAAAAGAGTTATGTGATTATGAAAGTGCATCTGATGTAGGAAACCTTAAATGGTTCCCAAAAGGACGTTTAGTTCGTGATTTACTTGCTGATTATGTTTATAATTTAGTTGTAGAACAAGGAGCAATGCCTATTGAAACTCCGATTTTCTATGATTTGGATAATGAAGCTATTAATGTTCATGCAGCTAAATTTGGAGAAAGACAATACAGAACAGACACTAAGAAAAACTTAATGCTTAGATTTGCATGCTGTTTTGGTGCATTTAGAGTAATGGCTGACCCATTTATTACATGGAAAAATTTACCAGCAAAACTCTACGAATTATCTACTTACAGTTTCCGTTTTGAGAAAAAAGGAGAAGTTGTAGGTCTTAAAAGATTAAGGGCATTTACCATGCCGGATTTCCATAGTTTCTGTGCTGATATGGACAGTACTTTAGAAGAATTCTCAAAACAAACAGATATGTGTATTCAAACTGGTTTGGATTTAGATGTTAATTATGAAATAATTTTCAGAGCTACTAAAGACTTCTATGATGAAAATAAAGATTGGATGTACAGTATTGGTAAAAAAATAGGTAAACCTGTTTTACTTGAAATTTTACCTGAAAGAAAACATTACTGGTCCTGTAAAATTGACTTTGCAGCTATTGACTACTTGGGAAGGCCAATTGAAAATCCAACAGTTCAAATAGATGTTGAAAGCGGTAAAAGATTTGACATTACCTATCTTGGAGAAGATGGAAAAGAACATTATCCAACTATTCTTCACTGCAGTCCAACTGGAAGTATAGAAAGGGTTATCTGCAGTTTACTTGAAAAAACAGCTATTGAAATAGATGAAAAAGCTCCAATGTTACCTACCTGGTTAAGTCCGATTGAAGTAAGAATCATAACTGTTGGTGAAGATCACAAAGACTTTGCTAATGAATTATATGATAAAATCAATGCTGAAAATATTCGTGTTGATGTAGATGACAGAGATGAAAGTGTCGGTAAAAAAATAAGGAATGCAGCTACTGAATGGATTCCTTACATATTTGTTGTTGGAGACAATGAAAAAGAATCTGGTGTATTTTCTGTAACAGTTCGTGAAACCGGTGAAAAAGTTGATATGACTGTTGATGAGTTAATTAAAGAGGTTCTTGATAAAACTAAAGGAATGCCTTACAGAGGTCTACCTTTACCAAAAGATATCTCAACAAGGATTAATTTCCAATAAACCTTCTTTTTTGAAGGTTTTTAATCTTCTTTTTTTGAAAATAATTATTTTAATCTCTTTTTTTAGTGTAAACTAATTAAAATATATTTTATAGATATGTGGGGGGATAAAATCCACATATCTGTTTATTTAAGTGATGTGTTTTGAATATATGGAGGTTTGATAATACATTCACGACTAAGTTTTTGAAATATGTTTTAATCACATATTCCAGATTATACTCTGTAAAGACTTGTATATATTTTTTATCTTTTTTTAAGCTTTAATTATATGTTATAATGTTATTATTGTATTTTAAATCAAAATTTACACTTTTAAATCAATATTACCAATAATCTGTTTTTTAGTAGTTAGCTTTATTTAATTAAAAAAATATAATTATATACTGTATATAATATACGGAGGAACTATTTAATGTACAATATAGGAGAAGCTCTCATTGGTGATGGAAACGAGTTAGCTCATATTGATTTAATAATCGGTGAAAAAGAAGGGCCTGTAGGTCAAGCTTTTGCAAATGGATTATCAAATTTATCTGTTGGCCACACTCCATTAACCACTGTAATTAGACCAAACTTAATGACTAAACCAGCAACTTTAATTATTCCTAAAGTTACTGTTGGAGATTTAGATGATGCTGCTAAAGTATTCGGACCTGCACAAACTGCTGTCGGTAGAGCAGTAGCTGATGCAGTAGAAGAAGGATACATTCCAAAAGATATTGTTGAAGATATTGTAATTAATGTAAGTGTATTCATTGACCCTGCTGCAAAAAATTATAGGAAAATATATCAGTACAACTATGGAGCAACTAAATTAGCTATTAGAAGAGCTATGGAAGGTTATCCATCTATTGACAAAGTACTTGCAGAAAAAGACCGTGGAACTCACCCAATTATGGGCTTCAGAGTACAAAAACTTTGGTCTCCACCATATTTACAAGTTGCACTTGATTTAGACAACTTAGATGCTATGGAAAGAATCATTAATGATTTACCGGACAAAGAAAGAGTTCTTATTGAAGCTGGAACTCCACTTGTTAAAAAATTCGGTGTTGGTGTTGTTGGAAAAATTAGAGAATTACGTCCAAGTGCATTTATTATAGCTGACTTAAAAACTTTAGATGTTGGTAGGGTAGAAATAAAAATGGCTGCAGATGAAACAGCAGATGCAGTAGCTATTTCTGGTCTTGGAACTATTGAATCTATTAAGAAAGCTATTCATGAAACTCAAAAACAAGGTATTTACTCAATTCTTGATATGATGAATGTATCTGACTTTGAAGAAAAATTATCTGCTCTTCCAGATGATTTAAAACCGGATATAGTTTTATTACACAGAAATGTGGATTTAGAAACTTACAAAGCTGAAAAAGGTGAAGATACCAGTGAAATGACTGAATGGGGTAATATCAAATCCATTAAAAAACTCATTGGTGATGGTTTAGTTGCAGTAGCTGGAGGAATCACTCCTAATAAAGTAGAAGAAGCTACTTCAAAAGGTGCAGATATTATTATTGCAGGTAGATACATTATTGGTTCTAGAGATGTAAGAAGAGCTGCTGAAGACTTCTTAGCACATTTCCCACAAGATCCAGATAGTATGAGACTTGCACTTGACGAAGATGAACAAGTAAATTAAATCTTTTTGATTTAATTTATTTTACTTTTTTTTAAAAAAGGAGATTATAATATGGGATTTTGTAATTCTTGCGGCAGGCCAATTGTAAAAGCAGATTACGGCACTAACGCAGATGGTAGTTTAAATGATGAATATTGTAAAGATTGTTTTCAAAATGGGGAATTTACAGAACCTGATATAACTCTTGAAGAAATGATTATAAGAAAAACAAAAGAAATGATGGAAAAAAATCCTAGATTACCTGAAAACCAGGCTACAGGTATTACTGTTGGATTTATACCAGGTTTAAAAAGATGGTGTCCCGAAGAATATTGGGATGATAAATTTTAGTCTGTTTTTAAAATAAATTCTTTAATTCTATTAGCTATATACTCATCATGACTTTTATTTGATTTGAGGAAGTAATTTTCTTCTTCTAATTCATTATATTTATCAACTAATTCGTTGTATTCATCATACATACTTTTAAGTTCTTTTTCTAGGTTTTGATTACTTTCAAAAATATTTGCATAGCTGGTTTTGGTATTAAGTGTATCCTGTTTTAAAGTAGTATATTTATTGCTTATTCTTTCATAGCTGTCTTTAATACTTTTGTTTTCTTCTTTTATGTAGGAGCATTTGTCTTTAAGATTTTTATTTTCTTCTTTTATGCTTGTGAATTTGGTTTTAATATTTTCAGTTTCCTGCTTGATATTTACGAACTTGGTTTTAATGTTTTCATTTTCTTCAATTAATTTAGAATGCTTGTCTTTTAAACTTTCTAATTTTGAAGATTCATTTTCAAGAGTAGCTGATAACTGTTCTTTTTCCTGTTTAAGTAGATTAATTTCATTTTCAAATGCTTCAACATCTACTTTTGGAGTGGTTTCTATTTGGTTGGTGTATAGATAATTGGCTATTTCAAGTGCACTAACTTTATCTTCCAGGTTTTCAAACTCTTTAACTTCACTTTGAGGAATAATTAAAACTTCTTCTTGATCTTCGTATATGTCATCATGTTTAGGTATTGTGATTTGTATCTGTTTTGTTGTGTATTTTTTCTTTTCACCATTTTTAAGAGTCCTGTTGTATTCTCTAGAATATTTTTTTACAATACCTTTTCCAGTTTTCATATTTTATTCCTCAATATTTTAACATTATAATTTTGTAGTTTAGTTATTATATCTTTTTCTAATTTTCTCATCGTTTAATGTTAATGTTAGACATAATCCGACTGTTAGCAGGATTGCCGTAACATCCATTACAAGTTTCATTGCATCTTTTAATATGGTATCTACAATTTTTTCAGTTAAGCTGTGTTCGTGTTTTAATTCTGTTGTGTTTACATGCCCTAATTTTTCAAGATATTTTCCACTATGGTGAGTAAGATTGTTGCTGTCTAGATAATCTGGCGCATAAGTATCTACTGCATCATGTAATCCGCTAAATGCTCCAATTATAAGAATACAACCGATTATAGCAGTACCCATTGATGAACCTAGTGTCTGGCTTGTTGTAATAAGTCCTGATGCTGTACTTTGCTTTTCTTCAGGAGTAGTATTAAGTGAAATGTCCACACCTAGGGAAATGACAAATCCTAAACCTAATCCAAAGACAGTTAATCCCGGAGCTATGTCTATAAAGTGAGTATTTAATCCAAATTGGTATTTGAGTAAAAATGTTGATCCGATAGCTAATATAAATCCTATAATCATTATGATTTTATGGTTGAATTTCATAGCTAATTTTGGAGCAAGTATGGAAGTTACTAAAAGTCCAAATGTAGCCGGAAGTAAAGTTAATCCGGTTCTGAATGCGCTTAAATGCAATACACTTTGTAAAAATACAGATACTGCAAATAATGCTCCTCCTAATGATAAATTAGTTATTAAACGTATTCCCATTCCTGTTTTTAAATTATGGTTTTTAAGTAAACTGATATCTACTAAAGGTATTTTTCCTTTTTTCTTTTGTTTATTTTCGAATATTCCAAAGGCTACAAGTAAAATAACTGACAATGAAATTAAAATCAGTGTTGTTAGGTGGTGGTGTTTTAAACATAATATTCCTAAAACAAGGCTTATCAATCCGCTTACACATAAAATAGCTCCGATTATGTCGAAATCACTTTTATTGAGGTGAGGTTTAAAGTTTTTAATTTTATATGAGAATAAAAATATGAACACAACTATTAACAGTTCAAGTATGAATCCAACTCTCCAGCTCAAAAATGTAGTTACAACTCCTCCAAATAATGGTCCTATAGCTGCAGCTATTCCTGCAATTGCACTGCTGATTGCAAGGGCAAAGGTACGTTTGTCATCTTTGTATGTTCCGCTGATAATGGAGATTGTAGCAGGTGTCATTAATGCTCCCCCTAATCCCTCAAGCAGAGACCATCCAATAAATAAAGTAATTGCATTTTGACTTACAGATGCGATTAATGCACCGATTCCATAAATTAGCGCACCTGCTAAAAATATTTTCTTTTTTCCAACGATGTCTTGTAATTTAGATCCAACAAGCATCAGTGAAGCGGTAATTAAAGTATAAAAACAGATAATTAATTGTATTGTGCTTAATGAAGTATTCAGGTCTATAACCAGCTGTGAAATACTTACATTCATGAAAGTCGAGTCCAGAGTTATTATAAATGAAGCTAATGCCACCAGTATAAGTGGGAGCCATGTTGTTTTATCTTTTGTAATATTTCTCACCAAATTTAATTTAATTATTTTTAAATTTGTTTAAACTATTTAAAGTATTTAATTATAAACATTTAGCTGAGGCTGATTAAATGAAAGTTTTTGGTATTTGTGGAAGCCCTAGAAACAGTACAACATATTATGTTTTAAAAGAAGCATTAAATAAATTAGAGGACAATGGATTTGAAACATATCTGTTTAGTTGTTCTGGAAAGAATATTGGACCTTGTATGCATTGTGATTATTGTTTGGAACACAAAAAATGTATTAATCATGATGATATGCTGGAGGTATATGAAAAACTTCAGCAATGTGACGGACTGATACTGGCTACTCCGGTTCAAAGCGGAGGCATAAGCAGTAATCTGTCAGCTATTATGGACAGAACACGTGCTCTGGAAGCTGTTGATTATAATATTTTAAGAGGTAAAATTGGAATGAGCATAGCTGTTGGCGGAGACAGAACTGGCGGTCAGGATTTTGCCCATTTAAAAAATATAACTTATTTCATGATACATGGAATAATTCCGGTAAGTGGAGGTCCTTTCGGATCTAATTTAGGAGCTTCTTTCTGGTCTAGGGATTCTCTTGAAGATATAAAAAAAGATGATTACGGATTTGAATCATTAAACAGAACATTAGTGGAATTTGAAAAATTTTTAAAAAAATACATTGATTAAGTTATTGCAATGAGTATATTTATATAGTAAAATTAATTTATATTAGTATAGTTTTTTTAGTTTAATCAAATTTTTTTTATTAGGTTATGTTATGGCGAGTAAGTTAGTTAGAGGCAGCTTTATTATTTTTATAGGCAATATTATCTTCCGTATTGGAGGATATCTGTACCGTTTTTTAATGGCTGCTCTTTTAGGCCCAACTAGCTGGGGTATTTTAGCTACTACTTTGCCATTTCAGGGAATATTCCAAACATTGTCTGCTGGGGGGCTTCCTCCTGCAATAGCTAAGTATGTTGCAGAATATGAAATTGTAAATGAACATGACATGGCTCGTAAAACGATTTATGTAGCTTTAAAAATCATGGTATTTCTGGGAATATTCTTTGGAGTGATTATGGTTTTCGTTGTTGCTCCATGGCTTGCTTACAATTATTTGGGAAAGCCTGAAACACTTGTTCCTTTGCAAATTGTAGGTCTTATTACTCCTTTTAGTGTTATTGTCGGTGCTTTTAGAGGAGCATTTCAGGGAGTATATAAAATGGAGTATATTGTATATACCCGTGCTGTAGAGCAGTTGGGAATGATTTTGTTTGCAACAGCATTTGTTTTAATTGGATTTTCTGTTACTGGTGCATTATGGGGTACTGTAATAGGTTTTGCAGCAGCAACTGTTTCTGCAGTATATATATTTAAATATCATATGGCAAAATATATTCCTCCAGCTAGTGTGGATTTTAAATTTACCTGGAGAGATGAATTAGATTTAGCCACTACTTTAGTTAAATTCTCAATTCCGGTAATTATTACTGCTATTGCTGAAATGCTTATTTATAATATCTGTACTATGGTTATGGGTAAATTTTTAACTTTGGAAGCTGTTGGATTTTTCGCAGCTGCGGATCCTATATCCAGATTGCCGTTGATGATTTCTATTTCAATAGCTACAACAATTTTGCCGGCTTCTTCTGAAGCATTTAAATCTGGAAATAAGGTAGCACTAGAAAAATATGTTTCTGAAGCATATAAGTTTTCTTTACTGTTTGTTGTTCCAATGTGTATAGGATTAGCTTGTTTTGCAGCACCTATTTTAAGATTGCTTTATTTCACTAATCCTGCTTATGTTGCAGGGGCATCTGCATTAGCTATTTTGTCTGTTGGTATGACATTTTACTCATTGTTTTCAATTTCAACAAGTATTGTTCAGGGAATTGGAAATCCAAGGATTCCTATGTATATATTAATATTTGGATCTATTTTAACAGCTATTTTAAATTGGGTCATGGTTCCTACATTAGGTATTGCTGGAGGTGCTGCAGCTACTTCAATAGCTTGTTTTGCAATGATGGTGCCTATACTTTATATGGTATTTAAATTAACTAAAGTTAAAGCTCCTAAAGTTTCAGTAGTTAAAATATTAGCTGCTTCAATGATAATGGGTGTTGTTGCATATATTATGCCTAAAACAACTTCCTGGTTATTTGTAGGAATTATTGTCTGTATTATTGTGTACTTCTTTGCATTAATACTTGTAAGATTCTTTACTCAGGAGGATATTATTAGTTTAAGAGCATTATCATCTAAATTCGGACCTTTATCTAAAATTATGAACAAAATGTTAGACTTGGTCGAAAAAATCGAATTCAGATAAGGCACGATTATATTTTTTTAATTTTTCTTTTATTTATTGATATTTCTTAAAATAGCTAAAAAATAATATTTTAAGTTTTATATTTGATTATTAAGATTATTTTATTTTTATTTTTATTATTTTAATTTATTCAGCACATATTTAAAGATACATTGAAAAATATCGATAATTAATAAATATTACTTTTTAAAATAACTCTGTTTGATTATTTAATGATTTTTTATAAGTATTTATTTATATTTTTAATATTTTTCATCGAAACATTATTTAATTATAAAAATCATATTAATTCTATATTATATTTTGGAGGAATTTTATGACCGATGTGAAGGCAGGTGTTGAGTATAAGATTAATGTTGATGGGAATTCGTTCTTATTGGACAGTAAAAAATATCAATTGCTTGAAAGTATCCTTAATACTGAGTCAATGACTGAATCAGCTAAATCAATTAAGGTTTCTTATAGAACTGCATTGAATTATATTGATAAAATAGAATCTGCACTTAATGTTAAAATTGTTAATACAACTAAAGGTGGAAAAGGTGGGGGTGGGGGAACTACCCTTACTGATGAAGGTTATTCAATTTTAAAAGAATGTAAGAAAATCAATGCTATTATGGAATTACATAAGGATGTTAATGAAATTGAATCTGAAGTTTTAAATGTTGATGAATCTAAAGGAATCATGACTATTAAAATGAACCAGTTTGAGATTAACACTCCATTAAACAGAAATTATAAAGTGGGAGATAAATTACTGGCATTAATCAGCTATGATAATATTTTTGTTATGCTGGAGCCTCAAACTTCCAGTATTCGTAATATTATTAAAGGAAAAATCATTGAAATGAAACTGGAAAAAGAGGTTATTCGTGTAAAGATAGATGTTGGTGGGCTTGGTTTATATTCTGACATAACTCTGTCTGCAGAAAAAGATTTAAATCTTACAATTGGTAAAGAAGTGTATATTGGATTTAAAGCCATGTCTGTTGCTACTTTAAAGTTATAATTTTGGGGGAATTCTTATTTTAAAAATTGAGGTTGATGAAAGTAAGTGTACAGGGTGCGGATCCTGTTATGATATTTGTCCAAAAGCAGGCAAAATATGGAAAATAAATACTGTTGCACATGTATTGGATTTAAGATATTGTCATGTTTGTACTATATGTGCAATGGCATGCCCTGAAGATTGCATTAAAATTATACGCAATGCTCCGGAAGAGTGAATTATTTGCTCTTCTTTTAATTTAACAATAGTTTGAGGAATAGCTATGGATAGAAAATCAAATGTTTCAAGAACTACATCTGAAACAGATATAAAAATAAAAATGGATCTTGACGGAAAAGGTAAATATGATATTTCAACTGGTGTGAATTTTTTTAATCATATGCTGGAAGCATTTTCAAAGCATTCAATGATTGATCTGATTGTTGATGCAAAAGGAGACATTGAAATTGATGATCATCATACTATTGAAGATGTTGGTATATTGTTGGGGGAAGCTTTCAATCAAGCTATTGGAGATAAAAGAGGCATTAAAAGAATGGCTGATGCTACAGTGCCTATGGATGAATCAGTAGCTAAAGTAGCTGTTGATATTGGAGGGCGCAGCTATTGTAATATGGAATTTGACTTTACTAATGAAAAAATTGGGGACATGACTTCTGAAATTGTTATTCATTTTTTCGAGTCTTTTGCATCTTCAGCTAAATTAAATATTTATGGTGTTTCAAAAGGAGCAAATGACCATCATCAGGCAGAAGCAGTTTTTAAAGCTTTTGCTAAAGCATTAAAAGAAGCAATAAAAATAGAACATGATGAAATTCCAAGTACAAAAGGTGTTTTATAATTGGCAGGTGAAGACTTTTCTCAACGTGCATCTCATGATCGTTTAAGTGCAATAACTGATGGAGTTTATGCTGTAGCTTTAACTTTACTTGCTTTGGAGATTGTTGTTCCATCAGTTAATTCAATACATTCTTCTTCTCAATTAAATATTTATGTGCTTAATAATTTGTTACCTCAGTTATCTTTGTATTTTATTAGTTTCATTATACTTTCAAATTTTTGGGCATCTACTAATGCTATTCCAATGTATAAAAAAGTGGATAATACTATTCTTACAATAAATTTAGCTATTTTGGCATTAGTGGTTTTAATACCCTTTTCAACTTCTTTTGTATTGTCTTTTTATCAATACAGTCAAAGTGTAATTGTTTTTAGTTTAATTATCTTATTAGTGGGATTACTTTATTTAATTTTATATATTTATTTATTTAAAGAAAATTTAGTTAAAGAACGGATTTATAAGTTTATAGAACCTCATAAAAGGATAATGATTATTGGATTAAGTATTCCTCCAATATTGGCTTTGATATCAATAATATTGGCACTGTTTAATCCTTTAGCAGGAATGTATGTTTATGTTGTTGTGCTTTTTGCAGCAGTGATAAAAAAAATAGCTAAAAGATTTATAAAGAGTTAATTTTTTTAGATGTATAAAAAAAGATAATGTAAGTAGCTAAAAAGCTACTTTTAATTTTATATTTATTCTGGTTTGCTGATTAAATCTGTTTTGCAACCAGTGTTTCCCTCTTTCATGTGAGGGGTTCTTAAAACAGAATCGTTACCTTTTTCAATTTCTCTAGCTTCATCAGCTAATGCTGCTGCAGATGCTGCCATTTCGTGTGCCGCTGCTACTAATGGGATGAAGTTTTCGAAACCTTTGGTCATGAAACATCCTTTCATATCTAAGTTTGCAACAGCTCCAGCCATTTCATATGCTGCAATAGCTTTTGCTTTTGCATATGGGTTTTCAAATCCTGCTGCTTCAACAGCTTTTTCAGCAGTAATTATAAGTTTAGGCAATTCGATATTTCCTGCTGCAGCTCCGTCAATTACACCGTCAATTGTGTTTTGAACTAATCTTAAAGCTCCGGTTTCTGCAAGCACTTTGAGAATATCTGCATTGAAAATAGCCATTTCAGTTGGGTCTAACCATTCTCTTTTTGCACCAATCATAGGGTCAGACATTACAATAATGTAACCTAATCCTTGTTCATCCATTTCATCTTTTTTACCTTTACCTGGTGCATCACCAATGATAATAGCTGGAATGTCTTTTTCAGATAACATTTCTCTTGCTTTAGCTGGTCCTGGTGCTCCTGGGTTTGGGCTAATGAAGATACAGAAATCTGGGTCAAATTGATCAACTTTTGGTACAACATCTTCAACTTGTTCAGGATTCATTTTTGCTCCAGATCCAAATACTCTTACATCAATATTTGGTCTGTCTGCTCTTTCATCTAAAAGAAGGTCTAATACTGGAGAGGTTCCAATATTTCCACTTTTTATAATACCTATTTTTACAACCATTTTAATTCACCTATTATTTCTATACAATTGTTTATAGAATTGTATATTTATTAATCTTTTGATTTAGCTCTGATTAATTAATTTGAATATTTTTTATATTTTGTTCAAAAATTTTAGAAAAAGTAGTTAGAAAATGATAAAATATTCATGAAATAATAGTTAAATTTTTAAAAATAGTTAGGAAGTGGTTCCGACGAGATTCGAACTCGTGATCCCCTCCTTGTAAGGGAGGTATCATACCACTAGACCACGGAACCATAGCACATCATTATTTATTGATGTTATAATATATAAAGCTTTTGGTTTTTTAAGGAATTTATATTTTATTTCCACAATTGAAACAAAAAACATCATCTTCTTTTATTGCATTTCCGCAATTGCTGCATTTCAATTCATGTTTTAATTTGTTTCCGCAGTTGGTACAGAATATATCATCTGCTTTTATAGTATTTCCACAATATTTGCAGGTATTAGCAGAATGCTTATTTTTAGCTGCACTTATTCCTGATACTTCAGCACTTGCGGTACCTAATGTAGGTACTTTTTCAAGCATATTTGAACTTGTTGATGTGCTGTCGGATAAAACTGGCTGACTATAAAAGTCTGTTCTGTTTTCTATTTCAAATATCATTTCATTCATTGCAGCAATTCTTTTATCATCAGAGGGGTGGGTAGAAAAGAAATCAAAATCATTGGCATTTTCTTCACTCATGGACTGCCAGAATGCCGGAATTTCACTTATGTCATAACCTGCCCAGTGAATTATCATCATTCCAAGTTTATCAGCTTCTATTTCTTGAGACCTTCCAAATGGTTGTATTAAAAAAAGTTCAGATCCGATATCTGCAATATTTGTAATTGCACCTGCAGCAAGTCCCAGCTCTTCCTGACCTAAAAGAATAAGTCCGATGCTTCCGATTCTGGAAATGGTTGTTATTGTATTTTTTGTATTTCTGATACTGGATTCGGTTCTGGAGTGGTCTAAAAGAGCATGGGCAATTTCATGACCTAAAATAAATGCTATTTTTTCTTCAGTATTTGCTATTGGCAAAATTCCTGAAAGTACAATGATTTTTCCTCCAGGTATACACATTGCATTTACTGTGTCATCTTCAACTAAATGGACTTCCCAGTCATAATAGTCTGCAGTATAATCTGACCTACCGATTTTAGCTAAATATTTTTCAACAGCATTTATTAAATTTGAAGTAACTTTTAAGATTAATTGGCCTTGTTGTGTTTGGTCTAATATTTCATACTTGTTTATCATATCGTAATAGTGATTATAATATTCATTTAAAAATTTATCATCATCTACATTGTCATAATGTGATTTTCCAGTAAATGGGTTAAGGCCACTTCTATCATCTTTACTCATTTTACCACCATATTTGTTATTACTTTATTTTTTATACTTTATAAAATCATGGGTTTACTTTGTGTATAAAATTAGTCTATATCTAAAAGTAACTTATAAATAAAAATAAAACCATATTATATATTAATAAATTATTAATTAAAAGTGATATAAATGGCATGGGATGATTCTGCTAGCAAAATATGGATGGATGGAAATATGGTTGATTGGAAAGATGCAAAAATTCATGCACTTTCACATGTAGTCCATTATGGTACAAGTGTTTTTGAAGGTATTAGGGCATATGATAATAAAAAAGGCACATGTATCTTTCGTTTAAATGAACATGTAAAACGTTTATTTAATTCTGCAAAAGTTTATAAAATTGATATTCCTTATACTCAGGAGGAAATTGCACAGGCAATTAGGGATACCGTTAAAATCAATGAGTTAGCTTCCTGTTACATACGTCCTGTTGTATTTAGAGGGTATGGTCAGTTAGGAGTAAATCCATTAACCTGTCCTGTTAATAGTGTAATAGCTGCTTGGGAATGGGGATCATATTTAGGTGAAGAAGGAATGGCTAATGGTGTAAATGTCGGTGTTTCCTCCTGGAGAAAACCAGCTCCAGATACTTTTCCAACATTAGCTAAATGCGGTGCTAATTATATGAATTCCCAATTGGCTAAATTGGAAGCTATTGAACATGGTTATGATGAAGCTATTATGCTTGATTATGAAGGCCATGTTTCTGAAGGTAGTGGGGAAAACATTTTCATTGTAGAAGATGGTGTATTATACACTCCTTCAATGGATTCTTCCAATCTTAAAGGAATTACAAGAGAATCTATCAAACAGCTAGCTAATGATTTAGGATATGAAGTTGTTGAAGAAGGAATTTCAAGAGAAAGATTATACTTTGCTGATGAAGTATTTTTCAGTGGAACTGCTGCTGAAGTTACTCCTATTCGTTCAATTGATCATAAAATCATTGGTGCAGGTAAAAGAGGTCCAATTTCAGAAAAATTACAAAAAACTTTCTTTGACATTGTTGAAGGTAAAAAAGATGATAAATTTGGCTGGTTGGATTATATTTAAATGGTGTGGGAAATGGATATAATTCAGGCAATTATTATTGGTATTGTTCAGGGATTAACTGAATTCTTACCTGTAAGTAGTTCAGCTCATTTAATCTTTGCTCAAAATGCATTAGGGGTAGAATCTTCTCTTGCTTTTGATGTTTTTCTTCATTTAGGAAGTTTAATAGCTGTATTATGGTTCTTCCGTGCAGATATTATCAGAATGATTCAGGCATTCTTATTAAGTATTGGAGATATTATTCAACACAGATTTAAGGAGGGATTTTATTCTGATCCTTATAAAAGATTGGTCTGGTATGTAATTATAGCTACTATTCCTGTAGGTTTAGTTGGAGTATTATTTGAAAGTCAGGTAGAGTCATTGTTTGCAGGTGCATTGTATGTTCCGGCATTTTTCCTATTTGTAACCGGTACTATTCTTTACTTGTCTCAAAGAATGAATTCCGGAGAGGTTAATTTATCAAATCTTTCACTTAAAGAATCAATATTTATGGGATTAGGTCAGGCATGTGCTATATTACCTGGTCTTTCACGTTCAGGTACTACAATAGCTGCAGGTCTTGTAATTGGATTGGATAAAGAATTTGCTGCTAAATTCAGTTTTATATTATCTATTCCAGCTATTTTAGGAGCATTTATAGTCCAACTTAAGGATATTGGAACAATTACTGATTTCAATGCTTTAGCTGTTTTATTAGGATTTTTAGCAGCATTAATATCTGGTTATTTGGCTATTAAATGGTTACTTGAATTAATTCAAAAAAGAAGTTTGGATATTTTTGCATATTATTGTTGGATTGTAGGAATAATAGTATTTATGGGTTCAATAACCCATTTATTCTAAATACTATTCACTGCAAACCTTTTCTATTTTTTTTCTTAATCTTTCAACAGAGTTTCCTCTAATTAATGCTGTAAACATTGCACCCCCAGCTCCAACACCTTCTTTAACAAAACCGTCCAGATAATTTTTCAATCCAGGATATTCTGCTTCTTCAAAATTAGGGTCTACAATATTGACTGTAATATCTTCATCAATCTGTTTTACAAGGTCAAATAAATCAGCTGTTTCATCATTAGCCACAAAAACTGTAGTAGCTAAGTTTATTCTTGAGAAATCAAAATTAGGATTTATGGATTTTACAATTGCACAAACAGCAGCCATTTGTGTTCCGCCGCCTAAAATTATTGGGATATCTGTAGATATTACAAGTCCAGCCATTCCTGCAAGGGTTGGATCTCCAACAGCTCCAATAGCTTGCATTGCATCAATTTCATCAGTTTCAGGGTCAAGACCTGCATTTTTCAATCCTTCATCTACTACTTTTGTTTTTAAATCATGAGGATTTGTAGGCATACTTCCGCTGACTTTCTCATTAGCATCATATCCAAGAGCTCTTAAGACTCCAAGAGCAGTAGTTGTTCCTGCAGCTATACTTTCTCCGATTACTAGATAATCATGCATCATTGAAAGCTTTGCTCCAAGTTCTTTTGCATTTTCATAAATTTCCAATGGATTTAAAACTCCTTTTCCGGTTCTGATATCTCTTCCATATTCATTTCCAAGTCTGTTGCATTCTAAATGAGGGGTAACTTTAGAACCAGCATCTACTATAACAAATGGTATATCAGCAAGTTGTAATGATGCTTTAGTCAGCATTGATGGTGTTGGTGCAGCAGTTTCTCCAACCACTGTTTGAGGAATTTCTTCCATACAATGAACACTTCCATGAACCATTATTTCAGCATCTGCTGCAGGAGTATATTCAGTTAATTCGGGAGTTGCTCCAGCTCCGGATATTCCAGGTATTTTGGAAGTTTCAGTTGTACCAATTACACATATAAATACTGGTTCCCCATATTTTATTTGGTTTATTAATTCATCAGAACCGTATGTTGTTATTCCGTCAATCATTTATTCACCTTTTTTAATTCTTCAATAATAATTTTATTTTGATTTATAATTTTTTGATTTTGCTTAATAATTTTTTCCAACATCTCTTTTTGAGTCAAATCCGTGCTGAATGTTTTTCCGTCTCTGGCTCTTGGAGGTATTTTGATTTCATTTGTTTGAGGTCTTGGAGGAATCCTATTTTGACTGTCAGAATCTTTTTTAATGTCTTTGGTGTAAATATTTGAGACGGTCTGTTTACTGTTTTCTTCTAACAGTTCCATTAATCTTGAATCTACTTCATCACCTTTAAGTTGACCTTGTTCAACTTCAAATCTTAATCTTTTTTGGATATTGTATCCCTGATAGGTGGGTATGCCTCTGTTTTCGATTTCTTCTTTAAACTCCTCTCTAAGACGTACATCTCCTGTTAATTGTGTAACTCTTTTTTCTTCAGAAGTTTTTGTGCTATAAAATCCCATGATTATTAATTTATTTTTGAAATTTAAATATTTGTAGGAAATGTGAAATTAATAAAATGTGTATTTCTGCAATATTTGTGAACTGTATCTTATTTATATTTCAAATAACTAATATTAAATTAAATTATTTTTTTAAGTTGATTATTTTGATATGTTTAGGAATTGAAGGAACTGCTGAAAAAACAGGTGTAGGAATCGTTGATAGTGATGGAAATATATTGGCTATGGCTGGGGAACAGTTATTCCCGGAAAAAGGAGGTATTCATCCAAGAATAGCTGCTGAACATCATGGATATTGGATTCCAAAGTTAATTCCAAAAGCTATTGATGAAGCTGGAATCTCTTATGATGATTTGGATTTAATATCTTTTTCACAGGGTCCTGGTCTTGGTCCTGCTTTAAGAATTGTAGCTACTTCTGCAAGAACACTGGCACTATCTTTAAATAAACCAATAATTGGTGTTAATCATTGTATTGGTCATGTTGAAGTGGGAAAATTAGATACTGGTGCAGTTAATCCTGTAACTCTTTATGTAAGTGGTGGAAATAGTCAGGTAATCTCTCATGAAAGCGGAAGGTATAGGATTTTTGGTGAAACACTAGACATTGCAGCGGGAAACTGTCTTGATCATTTCGGTCGTGAAACAGGTTTAGGCCATCCTGGAGGTCCTGTAATTGAAAAACTGGCTAAAAAAGGTTCTTATGTTGATTTACCTTATGTTGTAAAAGGAATGGATTTCTCATTTTCAGGATTGCTCTCTGCAGCTTTAAGAAAAGTTAAAAAAGGCACTCCAATTGAGGATGTTTGTTTTTCACTTCAGGAAACAGCTTTTTCAATGCTTGTTGAGGTAACAGAAAGGGCATTGTCCCATACACAAAAAGATGAGGTTATGTTGTGCGGTGGTGTTTCTGCAAACTCAAGACTTAGGGAGATGCTTAAGACAATGTCTGAAGAGCATGGAGCCAAATTCTATATGCCTGAAATGAAACTATGTGGGGATAACGGAGTAATGATTGCATGGCTGGGATTGCTTATGTACAATCAGTTTGGTCCTTTGGATATTAGGGATACTGGGATTATTCAGCGTTTCAGAACTGATGAAGTAGAGGCTCCATGGGTAAATAGTGAGGAATCACATTTGAAATTACCTGATAATTTAATAGCTAAAGGTGCTGAATCAGATATTATTAAAAGTTCATATTTGGGCAGAAATGCCGTATTGAAAAGCAGAATTCCGAAAGCTTACAGAATTGCTGAGATTGATTCTAAAATAAGAAAGTCAAGAACCAAACTTGAAGCCAAATTATTGTCTGATGTTAAAAAAGCAGGTGTAACTGCTCCTGTATTATATGATGTTGATTTGGAAAATAAATCTATATTGATGGAAGCTATTGAAGGGAAGATGCTTAAAGAAGTTATTGATGACAGTTTAGCTTATAAAATCGGAGTTGAAATAGCTAAAATACACAGTTTGGATATTATTCATGGAGATATTACAACTTCAAATATAATGCTTAGAGACGGAAAATTGGTATTTTTAGATTTTGGTCTTGGAAGACATTCTGATTTATTTGAAGATAAGGCAGTTGATTTGCTTGTATTAAAGAAATCCCTGCAAAGTATAGATAGCACTACAGCCAGCAAATATTTTGACGATGTTTTAGACGGTTATGCTGATTCATACGGGGAAAATAAAGATAAAATAATTAAAAAAATAAAAGAAATTGAATCAAGAGGACGTTATACCCATTAGGAAATCATAATTTAATTCTTTATGTATTGCTGAACCTCTTTTTCTAGTGTATGAAATATAAGGGATGAGAGTAAATTTCTAATCAGTTCATATAATTCTGATGCTTATTGATTTTTGCACTAAAACTCTGATACAAAATTTCTTTTGCAGTTATTTGAAGAATATGCATTCAGCAGTTATTATGTTAATCAGGATAACTGACTGGATATATTAAATACTATCTTAAACAACCGATTGGAATTAATTTAACACCATCCGGACGAGTATATGCATCTTTTCCGCCAGTCAGCACTGCAAGAAATGTGGGATTATCCAATTTTTTATTCTTTTCAATTAACTTATTGATTTTAAGAAGATTTTGGACACTTTCTTCTATTCTTTCACTTCCAAGATTGCATTCTATTAATGCATATCTTCCGTCTCTCAAGTGAACAACACAGTCAATTTCCAAATCTGACTTGTCATGATAATATGAAACTTTTCCGCCATAGGAATTTGTATAAACATTTAAGTCACGAATGCATAAATTTTCAAAAATAAATCCGAATGTTTCCAAATCATTTTCCATTGATTTAGGATTTGCATTCAATGCTGCTACGGCAATTGAAGGATCAATGAATACTTTTTTATTTCCTGATCTGATTGCTGATTTTGATTTGATGTTTGGCGACCATCCTCTGTTGTCTTCAATTACAAATAATTTTTTCAAGGCATCAACATACGAATAGTATGTGGGTCTACTTATATCCATAAAATTAGCATTAATATCCTCTATAATGGTTTGATTTTTAGCCAGTGTGGAATTGTTTCTTGCAAGCGAACGTAATAATACTCTTACCCTATCAGGATCTCTTTTAACCCCATCAACAGCAGAAACATCTGTGTTACAAATGTTTTCCAAATAATTATATGCAACAAAGAGTTTGCCTTCTCGGGTTTTTTGATTCAATGAATCTGGCCAACCCCCACGGCAGGCAGCAAATATCAAATCATCTATTGTTAAAGAGGATTCACAGTCATTAATGTTAATGTCTGGATTGTCAAATAAGTCCATAATTGAAATCTGCCCGTTTGATTCACCGCTTTCATACAAACTCATAGGCCTCATTAACATTCTATGGATTCTTCCGGTTCCTGAGTGCATATGCTGTCTTCATCAACCACTGTTGAACAGGTTAGAATATATAATCCATATCCTCCGCTTTCATCTACGCTTGTTCTGACGGAATCCCACAATACTGGAGCCACCTACCATTCATCAATCAATCGCGGTTTATTTCCTTTTAATAATCTGGAAGGCTCTATGTCTGCCCACATCATATTTGTTTTATAATTATCTTTGTCTTGTAGTTTTAATACACTTTTGGCATGCTGTTCAGCAGTAGTTGTCTTGCCACACCATTTTGGTCCAACAATGAGAATTGCACCAATCATTGTAAGATATTTTTCCAAATCTTCATCCAATATTCTCGGCAAATACTTAACAACCATAATGATTACTCCTTAATTTTACAATTTTTCTATATATTACTTTACAATTTTTCCATATTTTATTTTACATTTTTTCTAATACAAAAATCTGTTACTTATTTTATTTAGAGCATTTTGAAAAGCAATATTTTTTTCGAAAAATAGGTATGTTTTCTTGTCATATCGATTGTTTCATCATTTTGGTTCATTTTCATTTTTTGTTTTTTGAATATGCTTGTTTTAAATAATATTGGATAATGTAACTTAGGTAAGTTTATCACTATCTAATTAATCCAGTATCCTGATTTATACGTAAATTTTGCAGGTATAATTTGAAAAGATTACTTTTTAATTTGTATTTGCCTCTAGCTGGTTTGATTATCATGTTTTTGTTAATTAAACTTTTTAGCAATGCTGAGGGTTCTGAGTTTAGATGGGCATTATCTTTGATATAGGAATAGGATAAAATTGTTTCGTTGCTTTCAGCCATTAAGCATAGTATTTTTCGCTCTTCCGTAGTGGATTTAGAGAATAATGATTTAAATTCACGTTGGGCCAAAATGTTTAAGGAATACACAGATGCCTTTTTAAACTCATCCATAGTCACTTTATCATCTTCATTTGTTTCTTCAAAACAGCTGTAAGCTAGGATTTGCATGTAATATGGAATTCCGTTTGATAATTCATATATTTCTTTTATGACATTCTCTTCAAAGGCCACATTTTGTTCTTTAGTAGGAATATTGATTGCATCATATACTTCGCCGTATGATAATGGTCCAATTAAGTAAGGTTCGAATATCCGTACTGCTGAGTCAAGTTTGTCTTGTATTTTGTTGAAAATGTCTTCTGAACCAGTAGCTACAAACATTATGTTTTTTCCTTTTAGATTTAATTCTACAAGAGCATTCTGCAAGATACTCAATATCTTCATTGTTTCATCATTGCCCATAATCCTTTGAAGATCATCAAACAGCAGGATTAAAACAGGATTGTCAGAGCCTAGCTCATCATAAATCACGTTTAAAATTTTTTCAAATGCAACTGCAGGGCTGGTTTGGGGAATTTCACGTGATACAGATATGCCTCCGATAAATGGTATTTTAATACCTAATGAACTTATTTTCTCCCAAAAATGGCTAATATTAATATTTAACGTGTCAGAACATTTTTCTATTATTAATGAGTAAATGTCTTCAAAATTTCCTTCCATTAATGGAATTCTAACTGAATATACATCATCAAGATTAGTTATTTCCTCTTGAAATTTTAATAATAAAGATGTTTTTCCAATATCTTTTGGTCCATATAATATTAAATGGCCGGGAATTCCTATTTTAGTTGAGTTATATATTTTTTTAAGTTCATTTAATTCATTTTCACGGCCAGTGAAATACGAAGGCAAAATTCCAGTTCGTTTTCTAAAAGGATTATTTTTCATGTTTATAACCTCTGATAATACATTTCATAAAAAACATAAAAAAAATTTATGTTTCTTATGTTTCTTATGTTTCTCAAGAATTTTGAAATTTACATATAATCAATGCTATTCTAATAATTTTTTAAATCATAAAATAAAAAGTATCAATTTTCATAAGAGCATTCGCTAAAGGATTAAGTTTGTAAGAAAAGCAAATAAAACAATAATGTTCAAGTTTTTTACATATTGGGAAATGATAAAACTATTGGAAGGGAATTTAAACCATTATTGGAGACTGATGATAATATATAATTACTTTAGATTAGCTAAAATTTCCTAAACAATTAATTGTTCATTTAAATCTTTTAACTGATTATGGTTAATTTTATAAAAAATTTAGTTCATAATTAACTTTATGATAACATTTATAACTGGTAACAAACATAAAGTTATAGAAGCAGAGAATATATTTAAAGATTATGACATTAACTTAGAGCATATTGATTTAGGTTACTGTGAACCTCAGGGAACTCTTGAGGAAGTAGCTATATCAGGTGCAAAATATGCTAGTCGTAAACTTAATAAACCTGTGATTGTTGAAGACGCTGGTTTATTCATAAAAGCTTTAAAAGGTTTTCCGGGAACATATTCTTCTTATGTTCAAGAAACTCTTGGAAATCAGGGAATATTAAAGCTTTTAGATGGTGTCGATGACCGTTATGCCGAATTCAGGTCAGTTATTGGGTACTGCGCCCCCAATTCTGAGCCCAAGATCTTTTTAGGTAAGGTCATAGGTGAAATCGCAGTTGAGGAAAAAGGAAATTTAGGTTTTGCTTTTGATCCTATTTTCTATGTTCCAGATGAAGATAAGACTTTTGGAGAACTTACAACTGAAGAAAAAAACCAGTTTTCACATAGAAAAAATTCTTTAGAAAAATTTATTAAATGGTATTCTGTTCAATAATTTTCTAATTTATTATTATGGGCTTACTTTATAACTAATATTAAGAGGTAATTATTATGGCAAGACCAGAATGGGTAACTTACAGTGATGAAGAAATTGAAGAAATGATTTTAAAATTTAACAAAGAAGGAAAAAGTACCAGTGAAATCGGTATTATCTTAAGAGACCAATACGGTATTCCTAGTGTTAAAGAAGTAACCGGTGAAAGAATCACCCAAATCTTAAAAAGAAATGATCAAGCTGGAAAATACCCTGAAGATTTAATGAACTTAATCAAAAGAGCAGTAAATATAAGAGATCACTTAGCTGAAAATCCTAAAGATTTACACTCTAAAAGAGGTTTAACTATCATTGAATCTAGAATCAGGAGATTAGCTTCATATTATGTAAATGAAGGTGCATTACCTGAAGGATGGAGATACAATCCAAAAGAAGCAGCACTCCTTGTTAAATAGAGCTAGTGAAGCTAGTAATGTGCTTAAAGGGCACATAGAAAACAACAACGTTATAAGAATTATTTCTCATAACGATGCTGATGGAATTTCAGCAGCGGCTGTATTAGCTAATGCTTTAAAAGAGGAAAAGGTTCAGTTTCACACTACAATTGTTTCTCGTCTTAAAGAAGATTTAATAAATCAGTTAAGACATGAAAAACATGATTTGGTCATTTTTTCAGATATGGGAAGTTCTTTTGTAGGTGAACTTAATTCCTTTAAATGTGATGTTATTATAGCTGATCATCATCAGGTCAGTGATGTTGAAGCAGAAAGCAATGTGGTTCACATAAATCCTCATCTGTTTGATATTGACGGAAGCAGGGATTTAAGTGGAGCAGGTTCCAGCTATTTGGCAGTTAGGGACCTTGATAAAAAACACTTGGCTTATTTTGCTTTAATTGGTGCTTTTGGTGATATGCAAGGTCAGGACGGATTTACTGGAGTTAATAAACTCATTATTGATGATGCTAAACAAAGTGGTAATCTGGAAATTCATGACGGTTTGAAAATAGTTTCCAAATCCTCTGAACCACTTTTCAAGTCTTTAGCTTACACTTTTTCTCCGCCGCTCCCCGGAATAACTGGGGATTTGGAAGGTTCAACTGAGTTTTTAGAAAGGATGAATCTGTCTTATGGAATTAAATTTTCTGATTTAGGTGAAGAGGAAAAAGATATTCTTAAAGATGAACTTATTAAAATTAATCCGGATATTTTCGGTGACTGTTATACAGTTCCAAAAGAAATACCTCTGCTTCGTGATTTGGAAGAGTATTCCTATATTCTTGATGCATGTGGTAAAAATAAGAAGTTTGGATTAGGTTTAAGCATTGCTCTAGGAGAACGTGAAAAAGCCTTAAAAACAGCTACTGATTTGCAGCGCAAATATCGCGATCAGCTTGTTAAAGGTTTGGAATGGATTAAAAAGGAAGGTTCAGTTAATCTTTCTCATATTCAATATTTATACAGTGAAGATAAAGTGTTGAAATCTGTAATGGGTACAATAGCTAGTATAGGTTTGTCTATTAACCTGTTGGATGATTCAAAACCTGTTTTAGGATTATCCAGACTTCATAAGGATATTAAAGTTTCCGGAAGAACAACCAGACAGCAAGTTGAAAATGGAGTTAATTTGGGAAAAGCCTTACAGGACAGTTCCAACAATTTCGGTGGCCAGGGTGGAGGTCATGATATTGCTGCAGGAGCTATGATTCCATTCGACAGTAAAGACAACTTTTTAAACTTGGTTAATGATATGGTTGAATATCAAATAAATAATGATTAATATGTTTTTAACAAAAAAAGAAGAACAAATGTGTGATGGGGAGTTTGGAGAAACTGTTAGAAAAAGCATGGATATCTTAGTAGCTTTAGGAGATATTTATGGTGCTTCTAAATTGGTGGATATCACTTCAGCACAGGTTTCAGGAGTTTCTTATAAAACTATTGGTGATGCGGGACTGGAATATCTTCAGGATTTAGCCGGTGATGATAAAGGAGTAGCTAGTGTTAATTCTTCCCTAAATCCTCCCGGAACTGATTTGGATAATTGGGAAGCTCTCGGATTCCCAAAAGAATTTTCAGTTAAGCAAAATCAGATTGTAGAAGCTTACGGCAAACTTGGAATCTCAAAAACATGTACTTGTACTCCTTATCTTGTTGGAAATGTTCCCAGATTTAGAGACCATGTGTCCTGGTCAGAATCTTCAGCAGTAGCTTATGTTAATTCTGTAATTGGTGCTAAAACTAATCGTGAAGGTGGTCCGGCAGCATTAGCTGCAGCTATTGTTGGTAAAACTCCTCTTTATGGATTCCATTTAGATGAAAATAGGAAGGCTAATTTAGTAGTGGATGTTGAAACCGAACTCGCAGGTGCTGATTTCGGAGCTCTCGGATATATTGTTGGGAAAATTGTCGGTGGAGGAGTGCCTTACTTCACCCTTAAAAATATTCCTGACAATAATAATTTAAAAACATTGGGAGCAGCACTTGCATCATCAGGTTCAGTAGCTCTTTATCATATGGAGAACGTTACTCCGGAATATGAATTGGCTGCTAAAAGTGAAGCTGATGATCATATTACAATCTCTGAAGACGACATTTTAGACACCCGTAACAAATTATCCACTACAGCTGATGAACCGGATTTAATCTGTTTAGGCTGTCCTCATGCTTCATTGGAAGAAATAAAAGAAGTTGCAAATATTGTCAGGGGAAAATCAATTAAAAATAAATTATGGATTTGTACATCAGTTAGCGTAAAAGCAACAGCTGACAGAATGGGTTATACAAAAGCTATTGAAGATGCAGGTGGTAATGTGGTCTGTGATACCTGTATGGTCGTAGCGCCTATTGAAGATATGGGCTTTGAAGTAATTGGTGTAAATTCAGCAAAAGCAGCTAATTATGTTCCCTCTATGTGCGGACTTGATGTTGTTTATGATGATGTGGAAAATTTAATTCACTTTGAATAATTTTTTCCACTATTTTTTTTAAATTTCAATAAATTTCTATAGAATACTTTTCAGCTATTTTTCTTAAAAGCGTATTTTATAGGAAACAGTTTATAATTGGTATTGAAAAATATTATTTAAATGCAATTAACTTTTTAAGGAATGGTCTTCAACTTTAAATTTAATAAAATCATATAATAATTATAGGTGGATAAATTTATGAATTATTTAGTTATTGGTGCAGGAAATGCCGGCAGACCTGTTGCAAGGTTGCTTAATAATCAAAATCATAATGTTATTATAACTGATCCGAAACATTTGTCTGATTTTAAACAGGATGTACAAAGTATTTTAAAACAGATGGAAAAGGAAGGTGTCGTTTTAGATTTGGGAAATGATGATCCTTCTGTTGAGGGTATTGATAAGGTTTATATGGCTCCAAGTTTGCCTGACAGTGCACCTATTGCAAAAAAGGTTGCTGAAGCTGATTTAGATGTTATTACTAATGAAGACTTTTCAAAAATGGTAAATGATTTAATTCCTGTTGATATTATTGGAATCACGGGAACTATGGGTAAAACAACTACTACATTTATCACAACAAGCATTTTTAAACAGGCAGGTTATAAAGTATGGTCCTGTTCTTCTTTAGTTAATAATTTAGTTAGTGAAGCTATTATTGATGGCATAGTTAAAGGTAAAGCTCAAAATTGTGATATAGCTATTTTTGAACTTCCTCATGGAACTATCGGACTTCTGGATGAATTGGATATTAAAATTGGTCTTTTAACCAATATTGCTGAAGACCATCTGTCTGAATTTGGAGGTTCTCTTGAGAAATATCAGCAACGTAAACTGATTTTGGAAAAAATGAGTGAAATATTTATTGCAAATAATTCCTGTAGAGACATTATAGCTCCGGTAAGGGACAATGCTCTTTATTATGCTTTAGATGATAACTGTGATTTCATTGGAACTGCAGGTGATGAAAAATTAACCGTCAGATATTCAAAAGGGGAATTTACAACACCATTCCACATGGTCAGCTATTTCTTTGAAAACTCTGTAGGGGCCAGCAGTGTTGCTTTAACTTATGGCGTTTCTCAGGAAGATATTACTGATGCATTATCTGAATTTAAAGGACTTCCGGCACATATGGAGGATGTTGGTGAGTACAATGGAAGAAAAGTTATTCTGGATTCTGCATTTTTATATGATGGAATGAAAATCACTCTTGATTATTTTAAAGATGACAATGTTGTACTGTTTTTAGATCATTTTGATACATTGTCTAAAAGAGATAAGGCAGAAGTTGGAAAGCTTGTTGGACAATATGTAGATGTTATAATAGCTAGCGGATTTAATGAAGTTAACCAGAAAGTTGAAATGGATGCGGCATATGAAGTTTTAGATGCTGTTGAAAATCCGAATGCGGTTAAGGTAGCTACCAGAGATATTACTGAAGCTGCTGCTTTAACATTCAAATATTCCAAACCTGGAGACATTATTTTGCATATGGGGCCACTTATAGCTTATGACAGACTCACCACTGTTGAAAAAATCATGAAAGGACTTGAAGAGGGAAGTAAAAAATATGAATGAGTCTGATTTTTCGAAAGATACCACATTTGGTGTAATTGGGATTTGTGGAGCTAACTGTAATCTGGTAGCCAGAATTCTTAAAGACCGCGGATTTGATGTTATTGGAACAGACATGGCATCTGCTAATGACTGCAGGTTTAAAAAATCTTTGGAAGGGTATGATATTGAAGTATTTTATGAATCTCATCCGGAAGAGTTTTTTGAAAAAGCAGATTATATAATTCCACCAATAAGTTTACCTAAAACAGCTAAAGTATTTGACATTATTCAGGAAAAAAACATTCCTGTTTTGGAAGTTAGTGATATTATAGATATTTTTAAAGTAAACAAACCGGTATTTGGAATAACCGGCACTAACGGTAAGACGACTACCACAACTCTTTTGAAAAAAATAGCCTGTGATAATAATATTGTACCTGTTGAACATAACTTGGAAAAAATGCAGGGAAATGCCGAGTATATTCCAATTTTACAGTCCCGGTTAAATGGTGATGTGGGAATTTTGGAAGTAGGCACATTTGGAGTTCCGGGTACTATTGAGAGAATAGTTGGAAATTCTCAGTTAAGTTCCGGACTAATAACTAATATAACTCCTGATCATTTAAATGATTTGGGGAGCTTTATGGAGTATGCACATGTCAAGGCAGAATTTATAAAAGGATTAAATGGAAAGCAACTTATTGTAAACGGTCAGGATCCGACAATTATGGGGCTTTTAAGGGAATTGAACTTTGCAGGTGAAGTAATTACTTTTGGAGTAGATGAAATGCCTGTATGTGTATCTTCTAAAGAATGTGTTTGCGGCAAAACCGTTGATGTTAAAGAGATTATTTCAGGTTCAGGATATTATTTATGTGAATGCGGTCTAACAACTCCGCAGCTGGATTATATTGCAACTAATATTGATTTGAAAAATAGATCCTTTGAGTTACATACTCCAGATGAAAAACTGGAAGTTAAAATGCTTCTTGATGGAATTCATAATGTTTATAATGTTTCAGGCGTAATTATTGCAGCTCATGAATTTCTAAAATTACCTTATGATAAAATATTGGAATCAATAGCTACTTTTGGAGGGGTTTCCGGTAGAATGGAAAAAGTAGCCACCATTGGCGAAAAGGATGTTGTTGTAGATTTTGCACATAACCCTGCAGGTGTTGAAACGGTTTTACGGGAATTTAAAAAGTTATATGGTGATATTACTACAGTTATTACAATTTCATCAGAATCCGGTGCTAAAGGGGATTTGGAAATATTTGATAATGTTTTAGAATTTTCCAAATATGTTGTTCCTGCTTCAAGTGCTTCTCAAAAAATAGCTAGTGATAAAATAAGTGAACATCCTGAACTTAAAGAAAAAATTATGCTGAATCATGTTGATGATTTTGTTAAAAAAGGCACTCTTGGTGCAACTTTTGATGAAGTCCGGGAGGGAATTAATCAGGCATTAAAACTAGACTGTAATAAGGTAATAGCTATTGGGGAGGCTGCTACAAAATTTAAAAAATGTGTTGATAATTTATAAATTAAATAGTTTATGTTTAATCATGTTTTTTAAATTTTAGCTATTTAATATATATTTTGTTTACTTATTATTATTTTTAATATTATTTTTTACACATAATTTAATTTTTATTTATTAATCCTATACCTTTTTTTACTTATTTTTATTATTTGGTTTATTTTAATTTTGTTCATTTTTATATTTTAAAAATGGTTTTTTGTTTGATTAACTATTTGATTGATTATGTTATATTTTAATTTATTCATATTAAATAGGTAGTTTTATATAAGTTGTGTAAAAGATATATACATTGTCTAACTATTTGTTAGTTCAGTTTAAATTTTAATGTGTTTAATTGTAATTTTTAGAAAAGGAGAAAAATCTCATGAGTCTAAAAAAGAATATTGGTGTGTTAGTTCTTTTATTAGTACTTTTAAGCATGTCTGCAGTTTCTGCTGAAGATGTATCTGTTGATACTAATAATACTTATCAGGCACCAAATGAAATTCAAAAAGATTTCACATCTTTACAAACAGACATTGATAATTCTCAAAATGTATTTGAGCTTAATTATGATGTCAAACATGGAGATGATGAAAAGGATAATTATGGTATTTCTATTACAAAGACTACTATAATTAACGGAAATGGTCATACAATTGATGCTAATGGTCATGGAAGTATTTTTTTAGTAAAAGATCCTTCTGTTACATTAACATTAAATGATTTGACTTTAATTAATGCAAATCCTGTTTCTGATAGTTCAGGAATTGTAAGTAATGGTGGGGCTGTTTACTTTGATGGTTCTACTTTAATTGTAAATAATGTGAATTTCAAAAACAATACTGTCTATAAATATGGTGGTGCAATTTACACTACTGGAACTTGTATTGTAGACAGTTCTGTTTTTGATGGAAATGATGTGCAATTCAGAAGTCAAAATATTGATAATGGAGGTGCAGCTATCTATGCAGATAATGGTGCTTCATTATTAATCTCTAATTCACAAATAATTAATAACCATAAAAACATGGTTATTCGTGACAATAATGTTGGAGATCTTGTAGACGGTGTAGTAGTTGCAACAGGATATACTAAAATTTCAAAATCTTACTTTAGAAATAACAGCGGATGTTATGGTGGTGCTGTAACTTCTTTAGGTTACACTAGCGCAGGTAAAAATCAGATTATCATTGAAAATTCAGTATTTGATGCAAATAGAGCATTCCAAGGTGCAGCTGTAAATGTTATAGGTTCTACTTTCAAAATATCCGGAACCAATTTCACCAACAATAAAGGTGTTGGTTATGGAAGTGATAATCCTAATGTAGGGGCTCTTCTTACATGGTATGGTTGTGAAGGTACAATATCTGATTGTAATTTTATAAACAATACTGCAGAGAATGGTGCTGCTTATAGATTAGGTGATGATCATAATGGTGTTTCCAGTGCCAGTGTTGACAGCTGTACTTTTATAAACAATACTGCAACTAATCAAGGTGGTGCTATATATGAAGGTGGAAAAACAGGTAAAGCTACTTTAGATATTAAAAATTCCACATTTACCAATAACTCTGCAAAAAAAGAAGGTAGTGCTATTTATAATGGATATACTTTAAATATTGATGATGATACAACATTTACTAATAATATGGTTTATATGTATTATACTGGTACTTTAAACATAAGTGAAATTAAAACCTTTACTGATTTGCAAAAAGCTATAAATATGGTTGAAGGTGATATCCATTTAAGTTCTAATGTAACTATGTTAGATAGTGAAGCTGATAAGTTTGTAAATGGTATTGTTGTTGACCATCTTGTTAATCTTAAATGTGACGGTTTTACTATTAATGCTAATAATTTAGGTAGGATATTTAATGTTACCTCAACAGCTGATAAATTAAATATATATAATGCTAATTTAATTAATGGTAATGCTGATATTGGTGGTGCAATATATAATACTGGTTCTGTATATGCATACAACACTGCTTTTAAAGACAATACTGCTGCTACTATGGGTGGTGCAGTATTCAACAAAGGAACTTTAACTATTCAAAAATGTATAGTGGATAGTAATGATATAACCAAACGTACTTCTTCTGCCTCTGAAGATTATGGTGGTGCAGCTATCTATAACTGGTATGATAGTACATTATTTATTAAAAATAGTACTATTTCCAACAACCTTAAAAATTATAAAAATGGGGATTATATTGTTGGTGCTGTAACTTCTCTTGGTAAAACTACAATTTCACAAAATTCTTATTTTGTTAATAACTCTGGCCGTTGGGGTGGAGCTATTACTACTTCAGGCAGTTCATTACCTGGTAAGAAAGTTAATGAATTAAGTATTAGTGAGTCTACATTTAGTAAAAATGGAGGATTATACGGTGCAGGTATATTTATAGAAGGTTCTAAGTTCACGATTACTAGTTGTGTATTTGATAGCAATACTGCATCTGGTAAAGGTAATATGACTCCAAATGATAATAATGGAGCAGCTATTGAAGTAACCAATACTGATAAAGCTATTACTGGAACTATAAGTAAAACTAAATTTACCAATAACAAAGCTCAGTATGGTGGAGCTATTGATATTTGTGAAGGTAACATTAAAATTACGGATTCAGAATTTGTTAATAACTCTGCTGATGTTGAAGGTGGAGCTATAGATATTAATGCTGCAAATGGTAACCCTAAAGTTACAATTTCCAGTTCTAATTTTATTAACAATAGTGCACCAGTTGGTGGAGCTATATGCAATGTACATGATTTAACTGTTAAAGGATCTACTTTTATTGACAATACTCCTAATACTATATTTAATTGGGTAGGTGCTGGAGGTAATCTTAATTTAAATATAAAGACTTTTACTGATTTACAAAATGCTATTGGTCTTGTTACAGGTACTTTAACTCTTAATCAAAATGTTGCAATGACTGCTAAAGAAGCAGCTAACTTTGTAAATGGTGTAGTTATTAATAAGAATATTGCTATTGATGGTAAAGGTCATACTATTGATGCTAAGAATTTAGGTAGGATTTTCAGTATTGGTGAAGGATTTACTGTTACTTTAACTAATGCTACTTTAATTAATGGTAAGGCTACTGAAGGTGGGGCTATTTATAATGATGGTTCTTTAACTTTAAGTGATGTTAAATTAAGTGATAATGCTGCTGATAGTTATGGTGGTGCTGTTTTCAACAATGGTCATTTAGTTGTTTCTGATTCTGTATTTGATTCTAATGATATTGTTAATCGTGGTTCTGCTAGTGTTGATTATGGTGGTGCAGCGATTTATAACTGGTATGATGGTGTTTTAACTGTATCTGGTTCTAATTTTACTAATAATATTAAGAATTATAAGAATGGTGATCGTTTAGTTGGTGCTATTGCTACTATTGGTGATGCTACAATTTCCGATTCTTACTTTGTTAATAATACTGGCCGTTGGGGTGGAGCTATCTCAACTGCAGGTTATTTGCTTGCTGGTGATGATGTAAATACTTTAACTGTATCTGGTTCTACTTTTAAAGAGAATGGTGGATTGTATGGTGCTGGTATTTTTGTAGCAGGGTCTGACTTTACAGTATCTGATTGTGTATTTGATAAGAATACTGCATTTGGTAAAGGTGATATGACTCCTAATAATAACAATGGAGCAGCTATTGTAGTAACTGATACTGGTAAAGATATTACTGGTGCCATAACTGGTTCTAAATTTACTAATAATAAAGCTCAATATGGTGGAGCCATATATATTTGTGAGGGTAATATTGCAATTTCTGATTCATTATTTGAAAATAACTCTGCTGATGTTGAAGGTGGAGCTATTGATATTGGTTCTGCAATAAATAATCCCGTAGTTACTATTGAAGATTCTAAATTTGTTAATAATACTCCACAAGCTATTCACAACTCTAAAGAATTGCATTTAGGTATTGAAACATTCACTGATTTGCAAAATGCTATAAATCTTGTTGATGGTATTTTAACTCTTGATTCTGATATTGCAATGACTGATGATGAAGCTGCTGGCTTTGTAGATGGTGTTGCTATTAATAAAAATATTAGAATTGATGGTAAAGGTCATACTATTAGTGCAGAAGATTTAGGTAGGATTTTCAGTATTGGTGAAGGATTTACTGTTACTTTAACTAATGCTACTTTAATTAATGGTAAGGCTACTGAAGGTGGGGCTATTTATAATGATGGTTCTTTAACTTTAAGTGATGTTAAATTAAGTGATAATGCTGCTGATAGTTATGGTGGTGCTGTTTTCAACAATGGTCATTTAGTTGTTTCTGATTCTGTATTTGATTCTAATGATATTGTTAATCGTGGTTCTGCTAGTGTTGATTATGGTGGTGCAGCGATTTATAACTGGTATGATGGTGTTTTAACTGTATCTGGTTCTAATTTTACTAATAATATTAAGAATTATAAGAATGGTGATCGTTTAGTTGGTGCTATTGCTACTATTGGTGATGCTACAATTTCCGATTCTTACTTTGTTAATAATGCTGGCCGTTGGGGTGGAGCTATTTCAGCTACTGGTGCTGAATTAAGGAAAAATTCAAGTACTTTAACAGTATCTAATACTATATTTAGGGATAATGCTGCTTTATATGCTGGTGCTGTTTACATATGGGGATCTAATTACAATATAGCTGATTGTGTATTTGATAACAATACTGCGTTTGGTAAAGGTAATATGACTCCAAATAATAATAATGGTGGTGCTCTTGTTGTATCTCAAGTAAGTAAATTCAATGAACCAATCACTGGTACTATTTCCGGTTCTAAATTTACTAATAATAAAGCTCAATATGGTGGTGCTGCTTACTTCAATAAAGGATTTGTAACTATTACTGATTCCGTATTTGAAAATAACATAGCTACTGCTGAAGGTGGAGCTGTTGGCTTTTCTCGTGCAAGTGTTAAAGATTTAGTTGTATCAATAAATAATTCTTCATTTGTAGGTAATAAAGCACCTGTTGCTGGAGCTATTTTTACAAATGTTGATTCAAAGATTACAAATTCAAACTTCACTAAAAACACAGCATCAAAAGGTGGAGCTGTTTTAAATGAGAATGGTGCAAAATTAACTGTTGATAATTCTACATTTAAAGATAATGCTGCTGATAGTTATGGTGGTGCTGTATTAAACAATGGTGAATTGATTGTTACTAACTCTGTATTTGATGCTAATGATATTCTTAATCGTGGTTCTGCTGGTGTTGATCATGGTGGAGCTGCTATCTACAACTGGGAAAATGCTAAATTAGATATTTCAAAATCTAACTTTACAAACAATATTAAAAACTATGTAAATGGTGATCGTTTAGTTGGTGCTGTAACTACTATTGGTAATGCTACTATTCGTGATTCTTACTTTGTTAATAACTCTGGCCGTTGGGGTGGAGCTTTAGCTGCAACTGGTGGAGTATCTGGCAGTGCTATAAACACTATTAGTGTAGATGGAACTAAATTTGTTAACAACACAGCTTTATATGGTGGAGCAATGTTTGTATGGGCATCTAATTACACTATTTCCAACTCTGTATTTGATAACAATTCAGCATTTGGTAAAGGTGATATGAGTCCTAATGACAATAATGGTGGAGCACTTATAGTAACTCAGGATAATATACCTGTTTCAGGTAAAATAGTTAACTCTAATTTCACTAATAACAAAGCTCAATATGGTGGAGCTGCTTGGATTAATGAAGGAACTGTTGATATTGACGGTTCTAACTTTATAAACAACACAGCTACTACTACTGCTGGAGCTATTGGATTTGATTCACAATATACTAAAATTATCGCTACTGTTGATTCTTCTAAATTTGTAAACAATACTGCAGGTTCTTATGCTGGAGCTATTTATAATCTTGGTGATTTAACAGTTTCCGGTTCAGAATTTGACAATAATAAAGCACAATTTGGAGATATTATTTACAATAATAAGATTTACAATAAGGAAGGTATCTTAAGTATTAATGGTAACAAGTATAGTAATTACACTGAAAACAAAGCTCCAATTATTAATATTGGTGATATAAATACTATTTCAAGTACTGGTGGAATAATTGTAACTGTTTTAGATAATAAAACTGTAAATGTTTGTTACGGTGATGTTGTAACTTTACATGCTACTGTTGTTGCTGATGGTGTTCTTGTAGCTGGTCAAAAATTATTCTTCGTTATTGATAATGTTGAGTATATAGCAAATAGTTTAGGAAACGGTTCTTATATTGCATCTTATGAAGTAAAAGATGTTGGTAGTAAAACAGTCGGCATTGTTTATGACGGATCAGATGTTAATATTAAAACAGGTATGTTAAATATATCAAAAGCAACTCCTGATTTAACTGTCGGTGCATTAAATATTACTGTTGGAGATCTTGAAATAATTACTGTAACCGGACCTAAAGATGCAACTGGTCTTATAACTTTAACTTTAAATGGTATTGATTATATATTGCCTATTTACAATGGTGAAGCTAAATTCTACTTCCAAGATTTAACTGCTGATGAGTATGAAGTATCTGCAAGTTATTCTGGTGATAATCATTATGTAGCTGCTGAAAATTCAACAGTCTTTAAAGTAGATAAAGTTTTAGCTAACTTAAAAATAAATGTTGAAGATATTACTTTTGGTGAAAACGGACTTGTTATAATCACTTTACCTTCTGATATTGACGGTTCAGTAGTTACTGTTAATGTAAATGGTAAAGTTTATCCTGTAACTGTTGAAAATGGATTTGCAAAACTTCCATTACGTGAATTAAATGCTGGTGATTATACTATATCTGCAGTATTTGCAGGTAATGATAAATACTTGCCTGGTGTAAGCAATGCTTTATTAACTGTATCTAAAGCTGACCCTGCATTAAATGTATTTATTTCAGATGTTGATTATGGTGGAATATTTAACATTAATGTTGCCTTAACTGGTGTGGATGCTATTGGTTTAAATGGTAATGTGATTGTCACCGTTAATAATAAAGATTATACTGTTGCAGTTACTGACGGTAAGGGTAATGCTACTGGTGTTAAATTAGCTGCTGGTACTTATGATTTCACTGCTAAATTCGCAGGTAGTGATAATTATAATGATGTTAGTGATTCCGGTAATTTCAAAGTTAATAAGGTAGATTCTGCTATTTATGTTGCTGTTAATGATATTAAAGTTGGTGAAGATGCTGTTATTACTGTTAAATTATTTGGTGATGCTACTGGTAGTGTAACTGTTAATGTAAATGGTAAAGATTATAGTGAACCTGTTGTTAATGGTGTAGTTAATGTAAAAGTGTCTGGTCTTAAAGCTGATACTTATGATGTAGCTGTTAAATATTCTGGTGATAACAATTATAATACTGCAGTTGCTACTTCCAGCTTTACTGTGTCTAAAGTTGACTCTATCATGGATGTAACTGTTGATGACATTGTATTTGGTGAAGATTTAACTGTTGAAGCTGTTTTACCTGATGATGCTACTGGTGAGGTAGTTATTGTTGTTGATGGAACTTCATATCCTGCAACTATTATCGATGGTAAAGCTACTGGAACTATTAAAGATTTAACTGCTGGTGATTACACTGTATCTGTTAAATATGCTGGTGATGATAAATACTCTGGTGTTGAAGTTACTGAAGTTGTTAATGTTGCTAAAGCAGATGCTGTTTTAGGTGTTGTTATTGCTGATGTTGATTATGGCAATGGATTTGTTATTGAAGCTACTTTAACTGGTGTTAATAATGCTCCTTTATCTGGTAATGTGATTGTTACTGTTAATGGTAAAGAATATACTGTTGAAGTTGCTGCTGATGGTAAAGGTATTGCTACTGGTGATAAATTAGCTGCTGGATCTCATGGTTTTGCTGCTGTCTGGGCAGGAAATGATAATTACAATATTGTTACTGAAAACGGTGATTTCAAAGTTAATAAGGTAGATTCATCTATTGATGTTGCTGTTGATACTATTGACTTTGGTGAAGATGCTGTTATTAGTGTTAAATTAGCTGATGATGCTACTGGTGAAGTAGTTATTACTGTAAATGGTGAAGATTACACTGCAGCTATTAATAATGGTGTAGCTACTGTAACTGTATCTGATCTTAAAGCTGGTGATTACACTGTAGCTGTTAAATATGCTGGTGACAACAATTATAATGGAGCAACTGGCAGTGCTGAATTTAGTGTACTTAAAATAACTCCGGACATGGATGTAACTGTTGATGGTGCTGTATTTGGTGAAGATTTAACTGTTGTCGCTGTTTTACCTGCTGATGCTACTGGTGAAGTAGTTATTACTGTTAATGGTAAAGATTACTCTGCAGTTATTGAAAATGGTGTAGCTAGTGCAACTGTTTCTGGTATTAACGCTGGTTATTACACTGTTTCTGTTAAATATGCTGGTGATAACAATTATAATGCAGTTGATGTTACTAAAGGTGTTAATGTTGCTAAAGCAGATGCTGCTTTAAATGTTATTATTAATAATGTAGATTATGGTAATGTATTTACTGTTAATGCTGTTTTAACTGGTGTTAATAATGCTCCTTTAGATACTAATATAATTGTAACAGTTAATGGTAAAAACTACATTGTAGCTATTGTTAATGGTAAAGGTACTTTCCATGCTGATAAATTAGCTGCTGGATCTTATAACTTCAATGCTAGATTCGCAGGAAGCAATAATTATAATGAAGTTAGTGATTCTGGTAAATTCAATGTTTATAAAGTAGATTCTGCTATTGATGTTGCTGTTAGTGACATTAATGTCGGCGAAGATGCTGTTATTAATGTTAAATTAGCTGATGATGCTACTGGTGAAGTAGTTATTACTGTAAATGGTGAAGATTACACTGCAGCTATTAATAATGGTGTAGCTACTGTAACTGTATCTGATCTTAAAGCTGGTGATTACACTGTAGCTGTTAAATATGCTGGTGACAACAATTATAATGCTGTAGTTGCTACTTCCAGTTTTACTGTGTCTAAAGTTGATTCTACTATGGATGTAACTGTTGATGATATTGTATTTGGTGAAGATTTAACTGTTAATGCTGTTTTACCTGCTGATGCTACTGGTGAAGTAGTTATCACTGTTAATGGTAAAGATTATCATGTAGCTATTGATAATGGTAAAGCTATTAAAACTATTGGTGGTTTAGCTGCTGGTGATTACACTGTAGTTGTTAAATATGCTGGTGATGATAAATACTCTGGTGTTGAAGTTACTGGTGTTGTTAATGTTGCTAAAGCACAACCTGTTTTAGGTGTTGTTATTGCTGATGTTGATTATGGCAATGGATTTGTTATTGAAGCTACCTTAACTGGTGTTAACAATGCTCCTTTAAATGGTAATGTGCTTGTTGCTGTTAATAGTAAATTCTATGTTGTGAATGTTATTAATGGTAAAGGTACTTTAACTGGTGATAAATTAGCTGCGGATACTTATGGTTTTGCTGCTGCTTGGACAGGAAATAATAATTATGCTAGTGTTACTGAAAAAGGTGATTTCAAAGTTAATAAAGTAGATTCTGCTATTGATGTTGCGGTTAGTGATATTAAAGTTGGGGAAGATGCTGTTATTAGTGTTAAATTAGCTAATGATGCTACTGGTGAAGTAATTATTACTGTAAATGGTGAAGATTACACAGCAGCTATTGAAAATGGTGTAGCTAGTGCAACTGTATCTGATCTTAAAGCTGGTGATTACACTGTAGCTGTTAAATATGCTGGTGACAACAATTATAATGGAGCAACTGGCAGTGCTGAATTTAGTGTATCTAAAATAACTTCTGATATGGATGTAACTGTTAATAACATTGTATTTGGTGAAGATTTAATTGTTGATGCTGTTTTACCTACTGATGCTACTGGTGAAGTAGTTATCACTGTTAATGGTAAAGATTATCATGTAGCTATTGATAATGGTAAAGCTATTAAAACTATTGGTGGTTTAGCTGCTGGTGATTACACTGTAGTTGTTAAATATGCTGGTGATGATAAATACGCTGGTGTTGAATTTACTGACGTTGTTAATGTTGCTAAAGCAGATGCTGCTTTAAATGTTATTATTAATAATGTAGATTATGGTAATGTATTTACTGTTAATGCTGTTTTAACTGGTGTTAATAATGCTCCTTTAACCGGTGATGTGATTGTTACTGTTAATGGTAAAGATTACACTGTAAACGTCGTTAATGGTAAAGGTAATGTTACTGGTGTTAAATTAGCTGCCGGATCTTATGATTTCACTGCTAAATTTGCAGGTGATAATAATTATAATGCAGTTAGTGATTCCGGTAAATTCAATGTTAATAAGGTAGATTCTGCTATTGATGTTGCTGTTAGTGACATTAAAGTTGGGGAAGATGCTGTTATTACTGTTAAATTACTTAGTGATGCTACTGGTAATGTAACTGTTAATGTAAATGGTAAAAATTACAATGGAACTGTTATCAATGGTATGGCTAATGTAAAAGTGTCTGGTCTTAAAGCTGATACTTATGATGTAGCTGTTAAATATTCTGGTGATAACAATTATAATGATGCAGTTGCTACTTCCAGCTTTACTGTGTCTAAAGTTGATCCTACTATGGATGTAACTGCTGATGACATTGTATTTGGTGAAGATTTAACTGTTGAAGCTGTTTTACCTGCTGATGCTACTGGTAAAGTAGTTATTGTTGTTGATGGAACTCCATATACTGCAAATATTACTGGTGGTAAAGCTACACAAGTTGTTAAAGACTTAACTGCTGGTTATCACACTGTTGGTGTCAAATACGGTGGTGATGATAAATATAATGATGTTGTAGTTGACGGATTTGTAATTGTTGATAAAGCACAACCTGTTTTAGGTGTTGTTATTGCTGATGTAAATTACGGCAATGAATTTGCTATTGAAGCTACCTTAACTGGTGTTAACAATGCTCCTTTAAATGGTAATGTAATTGTTACTGTTAATGGTAAATTCTATGTTGTGAATGTTACTGACGGTAAAGGTACTTTAACTGGTGTTAAATTAGCTGCAGGTACTTATGGATTTACTGCTGTTTGGGCAGGAAATGATAATTATGCTGCTGTTGATGAAAACGGCGATTTCAAAGTTAATAAATTAAACTCAACTGTTGCAGTTAATGCTGATGACATTAAAGTCGGTGAAAATGTAACAGTAAGTGTAAATGTGCCTTCTGATGCTACAGGTAATGTGATTGTCACTGTTGACGGTAAAGATTACACTGTAGCTATTGTAGATGGTAAAGCAGTTAAAACAATATCTGATCTTAAAGCAAACAATTACACTGTAACTGTTAAATACGATGGTGACAACAATTATAATGCTAATCAGAACACAACCAAATTCACAGTATCCAAAATATCTGACTATAATATGAACATTACTGTTCCTGGTGATGTTAAAGTTGGAGAAGATGCTGTTATTATAGTAAACGTTCCTAAAGATGCTTCAGGTAATGTTACTGTTAGTGTTGGTAAAGATGTTTATAATGCTGTAATTAGTAATGGTTCTGCTAAAGTTGTTGTTTCTGGTTTAGGTGCTGGTGTTTATAATGTTTCAGCTAATTTCACTGATGACAAATATGCACAAAACAAAGCTAATGCAACTGTAGTTGTATCTAAAGTAACTGATTATAACATGAACATTACTGTTCCTGAATTTAAAGAAGGAGTAAACTCTACTATTAGTGTGGATTTACCTAAAGATGCAACTGGAACAGTTACTGTTGAAATCGACGGTAAAAAATACACTGCAAATGTAACTAACGGAACTGCAAAAGTAAATATCCCTGCTTTAAGTGCTGGAAATCATAATATCACTACAACTTACTCTGGTGATGCTAAATATGATTCCATGACTAAAAAAGGAAACATAACTGTAATTCCAAATGTAAACTTAGATGTTAATGATGTTGTAATGTTTTACCATGACGGAACCCGTTTAGTTGCTAAATTAACAGATTCTCAAGGTAAACCAATAGTTAATGCTACTATATACTTCAATATTAATGGTGTGGACTATGCTAAATCTACTGATGATAATGGTACTGCATCTATGGGTCTTAATTTAGATTCCAATGTATATGCAGTAACTGTAACTTATAATGGATCTGATATCTACAGTAAAATCTCCAAAAATGTTACTGTTACTATTAATCCAAGTATCATAGCTAAAGATTTAGTTAAAATGTATCAAAATGATACTAAATTCTATGCTAAATTCATTGGCAGTGATGGAAAAGCATTAGTTAACACTACTGTCAGATTTAACATTCACGGTGTATTCTACAATAGAACTACTAATGGTGATGGTATTGCTGAGTTAGGTATTATGTTAAGACCTGGAAATTATATTTTAACTGCTTACAACCCTGTAACTGGTGAAGAACAAGGATTTAACATAACCGTAAAATCATTAATCGTGCAAAATGACTTAACCAAATATTACTTAAACGCTTCCAAATTTGAGGCAACTATCTATGATAAAAACGGAAGCTTAGCAGTAAACAAAACTGTAACTTTCAACATTCATGGAGTATTCTATACTAGAAGCACTGATGATAAAGGTGTAGTAAGTTTGGGAATCAGTTTAAGACCTGGAGAATATATCATTACAACAATATATGAAGGATTAGCTGTAGGTAACAATATAACTGTTTTACCTACTTTAGTTACCAGTGACCTTAATATGACTCATGAAGATGGCAGTAACTTCACTGCACAAACACTAGATGGTCAAGGTAAACCATTAGCTAACCAAAATGTAACATTTAACATAAATGGTGTGTTCTATAATAAAGTCACTGATGAAAATGGTGTTGCTTCATTAGCTATGAGATTAATGAGTGGAAAATACATTATTACATCTTACTGGAATGATTTCCAAACAGGAAACACAATAATAATATCTTAATTTGGGAGATTTTAATTAATCTCTCCTTTTTCTTTTTTTTAACAAGTTCTTTACTTTAAAATTAAATTACACTACTTTTTGATTAGTTTTCACATGCTCTTATTAAACATTTATAAACATTCAGTTACTATGTTCTATCATGGCACATTATATTGACCACCCATTAATAAAATCCGATTCTATCGAAGCTAGGTTATATCAACAGGTTTTAGCTGCCGATGTGTTAAAGAAAGGAAATACGATGATTGTTGCACCTACGGCATTAGGTAAAACTATAGTAGCTACTTTAGTAGCAGCAGATAGATTGGATAAAGTTAAAAACTCTAAAATATTAGTATTGGCTCCAAGTAAACCATTAGCTATACAGCACGAGTCTACTTTTAAGGAATTTTTAACTGTCCCCTGTTCATCAATTACAGGTGCTGTTAAAACTGATGAAAGAGTTAAAAGATGGGAAGAATCTCAAATAATCTGTGCAACTCCGCAAACTGTTGAATCTGACTTGTTGAAAGGAAGATATTCTCTAAAAGATGTATCTTTAGTTGTTTTTGATGAGTGTCATCACGGTGTTGGATCTTATTCTTATGTATATTTGGCTTCAAGATATGTTAAAGAATCTAAATTTAACCTGATTTTAGGACTGACTGCTTCTCCAGGTTCTGATAAAGAAAAAATAAAAGAAGTTTGTGATAATTTATATGTTCAAAATATTGTAGTTAAAACTGAAGAGGATTATGATGTAAGGCCTTATTTTAATCCGGTTGCAATCGATTGGGTTAGGGTTAAAATGAGTTCTGAATTGGAAAAAATTAAAAAACATGTTGATAAAGCTCTTAAAGTTCGTCTTAAAGGTCTTAAGAATATGGGAATTATTAGAACAGTTTCTGTTAACAAAACAGATATATTGAGAGCAAGAGGAAGAGTTCAAAGTGCAATTGCAAGAACTGTAAATCCTAAAAAGGAATGTTTCCAGGCTATTTCAATTTTGAGTGCAGTTATCAATATACAGCATTCTCAGGAACTTATTGAAACACAGGGAGTAGTTACATTTAACAAATATGTAGCTAGATTACGTAAAAAGAAAACAAAAGCTGCCAAATCATTAATTCAGGATCCTAATTTTGGTAAAGCTATTTATCTTGCAAGAGAAGCTGAAAAACATGGTTTGGAACATCCTAAACTTAAAAAAGTAACTGATATCATTAAAAAAGAATTGGGGCAAAATGGTCAAACCAAATTGCAGTCTGAGAGGTATGTTAAAGATGCTGACCAGAAATCTTCAAAAATAATGGTTTTCACTCAGTATAGGGATTCTCTTGAAATGATTCATCAGAAACTTGAAAAAGAAGGAATTAAATCTGCCAAGTTCTTTGGTCAGGCTTCAAGAGATGGTGAAAAGGGATTAACTCAAAAGGAACAAAAAGAAATCATTAAAGCCTTTAAAATTGGTGAATATGATGTACTTCTCTCAACAAGTGTAGCTGAAGAGGGAATTGATATTCCTGCTGTTGATTTGGTTATTCTGTATGAACCTGTTCCTTCTGAAGTTAGAATGATTCAAAGGAGAGGAAGAACAGGCCGTAAACGTTCAGGTCGTGTAAAAGTTCTTATTACAAATGGAACCAGAGATGAAGGTTATTACTGGGCTTCAATTAATAAGGAACGCAGAATGAAACGCCAGTTAATTGATCCCGAGGTATTGGAAGAGTTGAATTCCAATGCTATTGAAAGGATGGAAAATGAAAAAAGAGTAAAAGTTTTAGATCCTGCTCCCAAAAAGGAAGAACTTCCGGTTGTTTTTGCAGATACTCGTGAAGGTAATTCAAAGGTCATACGTCATTTGTCTGAAATGGAAATTGATGTTAAAGTTCAGGCAATGGCTGTTGGTGATTATCAGGTAAGTGATGAAGTTGTCATAGAACGTAAAACAGCTAAAGACTTTGTTGATTCAATTGTTGACAAAAGACTGTTTAAACAGGCAAGGTCTTTAATGGAGGAATTTAAACGTCCTTTAATTATTCTTGAAGGGGATGATTTGTACAATGGTATGATTAATCCGAATGCAATTAGAGGTTCAATAGCTTCAATAGCTCTGGACTTTGGAATCAGTATTATACCAACAAGAAATGCTCAGGATACTGCAGCTATGATTAAAAGAATAGCTATCAGAGAGCAAAGTGGTGAAAAAACACCAATTCAGATAAGAACTGATAAAAAACCTGTTAACTTGTGGGAACAGCAGCTGTTTATAATAGAATCCCTTCCAAATATAGGTCCAGTTAATGCTAAAAATTTATTGGAGCACTTTGGAACAGTAGCTAATATTATTAATGCTTCTGAAAGTCAGCTTCAGGAAGTTGAAGGTATCGGTAAAAAAACAGCAGCAAATATTCGAAAAGTAGTTGATTCCAAGTATTTATATTTCCAAAATGAGATTAAGGAAAAAAAATTATTGTAGGAAAACTGAAGGTAATTTAACCATCAATCTCCTAAATCTTCACTATGTACCGGAGTATAATATTTTTCAGCTACAAATGTAGGTAAAATAGCACTTAATACGAGTATTCCAGTTATTACACTATATTCTGTCTGATTGATTAATGCATTATTTAGTCCGAATACTGCAGCAACAAGCCCAAAGGTTAAACCGGTACTCATCATCATTGTAACATAGTTATAGTTTTGTTTTAAAAAGATTTTACTTGGATAATAAACTCCAATGTATTTGCTTAGTTGACGTAATACAAATAATGTTAAAAAGATTCCAAAACAGCTATATATTAAAGGTATTGAAACTTTCATTCCTCCAATTATGAAAAATATTGGAGTTATAATAGCAAATGCAACGGTTTTGAATCTGGCTTTAACTTCTCCTTTTTGTGTGTTTTTAAAGTGATCGGAAAGTATTACTCCCAATATAAATGCAGGTAATATGGCTTGTCCGCCACCAAGACTTCCAAAGAATATAAATCCTAAAAGTAAGACAAAAACATATTTTATTTCCAGTTCTCCTATTTTATTTTTAAATAATGGATTTTCGAAAAATAAATCAGATTTATAATAAGCCATTACAAGAACTGCTAAAGACACTACATAAAATAATAATGTATAAATGTCAAATTTTGTAAATAAAACACTTAAAGCTATTGCAGTACATATGTCTGTTATAAATGTTGCAACCATTATTAATTTTCCGATTTTGTATTTAAATAGTCCTTTTTGAGTTAAAACGGAATAAACAACTGCAATACTTGTTTCAGATAATGCGGTACTTGTTAATAGCGCAGGATTTAATTCCCATCCTATAATGTAATAAGTTACTAAAAACACTATTACAAAAGGAATTAGAAATGATAAAAATCCTATTGTAAAACTTTCTTTAAAATTATCTTTCATTAAGTCAACATCAATTTCGACTCCAGCTAGAAATGTAAGCAATATTCCTCCAAAACTAGCTATATAAATCATCCAAGATTCGCTGTGGAAGAATCCCAGATTTCCTATTATTACTCCTACTGCAATTTCAACTACTGTTACACTAATTCCAGTTTTAATAGAAATTACACTAGCTAGAAGTATTATTATCCCTAAAATTAATGGAAATACATCAGCCATTAAATTATCCTCCTAAGTATTTTTTATATAACATAGGAGTTATCAGCAATTTTTGCGGTTTGAAAATAAGTTTCTGGTGAACCCCATCACCAAGTTATTATTTTAAATATTTTATTATTTAAAACTTTCATCATGATTTATACAACTTGCTATGATTCTCCTTTGGGAAAATTAACATTAGCTAGCAAAAACAATAAACTGATTGGTTTGTGGATTGAAGGTCAGAAACATTTTTTTGGAAATTTTAAAGATAAAACAGGGGAAAATAATGATTTAACTATTTTTAAAAAAACTGAAAAGTGGCTGGATAGCTATTTTAGAGGGGGAAATCCTTCAGTTAAAAATTTGGATTTAAATCTGCAGGGAACTGAGTTCAGATTAAAAGTCTGGAATTTGCTTAAAGAAATTCCTTATGGTGAAGTTGTTAGCTATGGGGATATTGCAAAAAAGATAAGTTCTGATATGTCTTCTCAGGCAGTTGGCGGTGCTGTAGGTCATAATCCTATTTCTATTATTGTTCCATGTCATAGAGTTGTTGGTTTTAACGGCAAATTAACCGGTTATGCTGGCGGTTTGGAAAATAAGATTAAATTATTGAAATTGGAAGGTGTAAAAATAAGGGATTTAAAAGTTATTTTTTAAATAATCATAACTTTTTTTAACCCAATCCTTCTCATTTACTTCTATGATGTAGGTACCATTATACTTTTTATCTTCAAAATTAGAGATGATACTTTTTAAATCAATAGAGCCATCACCTAATGCATAGTGTGAGTCATCATCACCATTATTATCATGGGCATGTATGTGTTTAATGGAATCAAAGTACATATCCTCCGGTCCATATCCTGCATGATTTGCATGACCTATATCTAAAGTCATAGACATGTCCAGGGAAGTGACCAGTTCATTTAATTCATAGGGATTTGAGTACATGTAGCCTTCAAAGGTAGGCATATTTTCAATAGCTGCATTTACACCTAATTCTTTTCCATATTCTCCAATTTCTTCAATAGACTGTTTATTCAATTCAAAAATTTTATCTTCAAAGTCTCTGCCTAAAAAGGGGATAGATCCAGGATGAACAACAACAGTTTCAGCATCAATTTCATTTGCAAGGTCAATGGATTTTTTAATTTCAGCTATTGAAGCCTGTCTGATGTTTTCAGTTAATGATGCTATGTTCAAATTGATAATAGGAGAATGGACAGTATATTTTAAATTGTAATTCTCAAAGATATCTGTATCTAAATCCTGATTTGGATACTGATGCAATATCTCTGCATAATCCAGTCCTAATTCCTCAAAATATTCTAAATTTGTTCCTATATCATCTTTAAATCCTGATAATGTTGATGCACCTATTTTCATTTATTTCACCTATTTTTTAACTGCAGTTATCTCTAAACCCATTTCTATGGCATCGAGCAATAGGTCAGATAATTCGATGCCTCTTTTTATTTTAATTTCTCCTTTTCTGCTTGTTGTAGCTGTAAGCAAATATTCTCCTCCAACAAAAATATCAAAGTTTTGTGTACCATTGACTTTTCCCAAATCTAAAATCAGCTGTTTTTTAGTGTGGATAATATCCACTTCAAATTTTTCACCGCGGGCCAGATGTCCTGGAGTGTTTTCAAGAATTTCAACACCTAAACTTATTCCAATATCCTTTTCAATCTCAGCTATTCTTTTCCCGTTTTTACCGATGATTTTTGGAATATACTTTTCATTAATGTAGATATTTGCCCTTTCAGGAGAAATTATTTCTACTCCTACTTTGGATTTCGGAATTAATCTTTTAATTTTTCTAAGGATTTGCTGTTCAGCTAGCCTGTCTACAGCAGATTTGGAAGTAGATGAATCTCCTGAAGAATTGTTAACTAAATCAAGGTCCATTACAATTGTCTGCTCACCGTAGGTGTAGATTTCATTTTTAAGCTCTCCAGTTTCAAAATCACGAATTTCAATAACTGGTCTGGCTAAATCTGCTTCCTTCATACCTGACGGAACTTTAACAGTCATTTTTGTTTCAAATACTTCTTTAATATCTCCATCTTCAATGTAAATGCTGGTGTCTACTACTGAAGTAATTATTCCAAGTTCCACTCTTGATGAAATCCTCTGTATAGCATCTATTGGTCTTGTAGCATGAACTACTCCAATCATTCCAACTCCTGCCATTCTCATATCTGCAAATATGTTAAAATCGCTGTTTTTTCTAAGTTCGTCATAAATTGTGTAGTCCGGTCTGACAAGCAATAAAACATCAGCAGTATTTTCCATACTTCCTTCTAAAGGAGCATATTGTGTAATTTCTGCTGGAAGTTGCAGATCTCTTGGAGATTCCATTGTTTTTACAATTTTATTTAAATCTTCAGCATAATATTTAGCTAGTGCCTGAACAAATGTACTTTTACCTGCTCCTGGAGAACCTGAAATAAGTATTCCTTCAGCGCTTTTGCTTATCCTTTCCATCAGCTTTTCAGAGATGTTGTATTCCTCCAGACTAACATTAGCTACCGGTCTGACTGCGGTTATTTCAAAAGCTTCTGAAAATGGAGGTTTGGCCATTGAAATTCTGTATTCTCTGGATTGGATAACTGTTGATCCGTCTTTGTCTGATTCCAGATAGCTTTTTGGATCGCTTCTGCTTTTTTCAAGGATTTCATTATAGATATCTAACATGTCAGAGTATGTGTAAGCTTTGTCTCCAATTTTTACAAATTCCACATGTCCAGGTTTTCCTTTTTTAGCCATTGGAACAACATTTTCTTTTAAATGAACAGACATTGTGTCGTCGTCAAATAATTTTTCAATAGACAGTTCTGCATGTTTATATTCCTGTTTGAAGTAGTAAACAGAAATTCCCTGAGCTTTTGCAGTTTCAGCCTGAACTTTATCGTTTGTAACTAATGTTCCAAATTCACTTCTGGCTAAATCTCTGATTAAGCTGTCAATTTCTCCGCTTTTGGCATATCTGATGTCATAATTAGTCGGACGTTTTCCTTTAAAGGTAATAGCTAACTCGCCATTGTCTTGAGCTTCCTGTAATTTCTGAAGTTCTTTTAAACCATTTATTCCTTCATTTCTATTTGCATTTGCCTGATGTTCAAGTTCACAAACAACAGCTTCAGGAACAATAATTTCAGGATAATCCAAATCCTCTTTAGCTATTATTTTACTTATAGCTCCTTCTATTACAGCACTTGTATCTGGTATTATTGTTTTCATTTTAATACACATCATCGGGATTGAAAACTTTTTCTAAAATTGTTTCAAGTTCCTCTTCTTTTATGTTTTCAATATTTTTAGTGTTTAATTTTCTAAAAAAACATGAAAAGTAGCCTTCATGGCATGCAGCTCCGTTCTGTTTGACTTTCAAAACAACTGCATCCATATCACAGTCAACAAGTATTTCTTTAACTTCCTGAGTATGACCTGAACTTTCACCTTTCAGCCATTGGGAATTGCGGGAAGTACTCCAGTAATGGGCTTTTCCAGTTTTAACTGTTTTTTGAAGGGCTTCTTTATTCATATTGGCCACCATCAGTATTTGCCCAGTTTTCCAATCTTGGGCAATAGCTGTAATGACTTTTTGACCATTTATTTCATGTCTAAAATTAATTTCCATTGTTCATACACCTTTAATATATTCCACTATATTGTCAAGGTCTACTAATTCCTGGTTACCGCTTTCCATATTTTTAATGGTAATCTGATTGTTTTCCAGGTCTTTAGCTCCAATAATAGCTACCTGTTTTACTTTGATTTTATTTGCATGGTTCATTATTTTCTTGAATTTTTTGCCGTTTAAATCAACATCACAGGCTATTCCTGCAGACCTTAAAGTTTGGGTTATTTCATAAGCTTTAAGTCTTACATCATCAGAAATTGGAGCTATGTAAATGTCAATAGGGCATGGAAGTTCTTCCGGTGTTGCAAGTTCTTCAATTGCATTCATCAATCTGTCAAAACCAAATGCAAAACCTGTGGAAACTACTTCTTCACCACCAAATATTTTAATTAAACTGTATGTTCCTCCTCCACAGACCTGCTTTTGAGCTCCGAGAGATGGAATATAAACTTCAAATACAATTCCGGTATAATAGTCAAGTCCTCTGGCTACACCTAAGTTTAAAGTGTAATTTTCCATTTTAAAACTGGCAAGTGTATCAATTAACTCTTCAAACTCATTTAAAGCATCATGTGATTCAGGGTATGGTGCAACTAACTCTTCAATGTCTTTAATAATGGATTTGTCTCCAACCAAATCAATTAATTTAAATAAAACATTGTTTAACTCCTCATTGTCGATAATAGGATTTTCACCAGTTAATGATTCTTTTAGAAGGTCTTTATCTCCTTTATCAATAACAACCATAACTTCTCTTTGGGTAGATGTATCTATGTTGAAATGTTTGAATAATCCGCGGATAATCCCTAAATGATTTATATTAACATCTGCACCAGGAATTCCAAGTTTTTCAATGGATTCTGAACACATTGCAATAACTTCAGCTTCTCCCTGCGGTGATTTTGCTCCGATTAATTCACAGCCAAATTGCCAGAATTGTCTGAATCTTCCTTTTTGCGGTCTTTCATATCTGAAACAGCTGCCGTAATAATAAAGTTTGATAGGTTTTGATGCAGTTTTTTGAAGTTCATTTAAGTATAATCTAGCTACTGGAGCAGTAATTTCAGGTCTTAAAGTTAATTCTCTATCGGATTTGTCTTTGAAATTGTATAATTGGTCTACAATTTCCTCTCCAGATTTTGTTGTAAATAATTTTAATTCTTCAAATAAAGGTGTTTTAATTTCTTGATAAGCATAATTTTCAAATACATTGCGCAATATGTTTTCTGCTTTTTTTCTCTCTCTCATTTCATCAAAAAGAAAATCTCTAGTTCCTCTAGGTCTTGTAAATTCCATAATTGCCCTCCATTATTTTATCAATAATTTTATAATATTATAGATTTTATTATTTAATATATTTATAAGTGGTAGTTAATAAATTAAGAAAACAAGATTAAATAAATAAATTGGGAGTTTAAGTAAGGCTTTTTACCTTCTTAAACCCTTTATAAATGTATAAAATTAACAAAACAGCAGATACTACTGAAATAATCAATGTTGGAATTATCCAGGGAAATTCTAACATTATCATATCAATATATGTTGATTCTAAGAGAGTTACAACTAAATTATTGATGAAATGGACAGTTATTGGAATTAGAATATTGTCTGTTTTCAGATATAAAATACACATACAGATTCCAAATAAGAATGCACTTATCATTCCTCCAAATTCATGGCCAATTCCAAATAAAAATGAAGAAACTAAAATAGCGGGAATAATTCCGATTCTTAGTTTTAACCGATTAAGCAGTACGCCTCTAAAAACTAGCTCTTCAACAAGAGGTGCAAGAATAATTGTTCCAAGAGCATCTATAAAAAATGCAACTGGTGTAAGGCTAGTATAATCAAATTCAAATCCTGTTTCCCAGGTAGGGTCTAGAAATCCGATTATAATATCTAAACCGGAAAACAATGCAAGGAAAAGCATTGCAAAAAACAGGTTTATTAAAAATACATAAATGATTTCTTTTTGATTTTCAGTTTCAAAAACTTTATGGATATTTGAATTTAATCCATGAGTACCTTTCAGAGCATAAATAAAGAATATTAATATTAAAAATGTAATTACAACAAAATATAATTCATCAGAATCATAAATGGCTGGAAATATTTCACTTAAAATTACTCCAAGGATTATAGCTGCTATTCCTGCAACTACCAACTCTCTAAGTTTTACTGATTTTAATCTTTCATTGAAATTAGTGATATTAAAATCCATAATTAAATATCTGTAAAAAGAAATATTTATACAATTAAATAAATATCACTAGTATATGATTAGTGGAAGTACAAAAATTGTAGGTCTGATAGGTCATCCTGTAGAACATAGTTTCTCTCCACCTATGCATAATGCAGCTTTTGGGGAATTGGGGATGGACTACGCTTACATTCCATTTAATGTTTATCCTGAAAACTTAAAATCAGCTATTTTGGGAGCAAAATCTCTTAATATAAAAGGATTTAATGTAACTATTCCTCATAAAATCAATGTAATGAAGTATTTGGACAAATTGGATCCGATAGCTGAACTGATTGGTGCGGTAAATACAATTGATTTTAAAGAAATGAAAGGATACAATACTGATGGAATAGGATGTATTAGAGCCATTGAAGAAGTAACTTCGATTAAAGATAAAAATGTTGTAGTGGCAGGTGCTGGAGGAGCTTCAAGAGCAATTTCTTTTTATCTGGCTCGTGAAAATCCTCAAAGTATAGCTATTTTAAACAGGAATATGAATAAAGCAAAATCATTAGCTGAGGATGTTAAAAACTCTAAATTAATGGATAATGTTAATTTTGATTCAACTGATAAAATAGCAGGTTATGTAAGTGACGCAGATATTTTAATAGATACTACTCCTGTAGGAATGAGTCCCCATACAAATGACGAAGCTATTGTTAAAGCAGAGGATATGCATTCTGATTTGGTTGTTAATGATATTGTTTACAATCCTAATGAAACTGTACTTCTTAGTGAAGCTATTAAAGCAGGTGCAACTCCTGTTTATGGAATTAAAATGTTATTGTACCAGGGTGCAGAGAGTTTTGAAATCTGGACAGGAAAGAAGGCACCTGTTGAAGTCATGGAAAAAACACTTAGAAAAACACTTGATTTGAGTAGATAAAATGGATTCTATATTTAATTTTGCCATTGAAAGGGATGAAGATAAATTTACAGCCTCTAAAAAAGATGTGTTGAAATTTTTAAAAATCATTGGCGTTGATACACGTTTTGTTAGCTATACTGCTGAAAAAATTTATATTAATAACCTGAGATTTTCCAAATTTTCAAGAAAAAGACAGGCGACATTTAATAAGGAATATCCTGACATTGAAGTAGTTAGAAACTCTTTATTTCAGAAAATCTGCTCCAAATCTTCTAAAGTCCTTGCTGATGAAATAAAACCGAACAGCACAATTCTGATTCCTGAAAATAATGCTCTGATTGAAATTATACTGGAGCCATATACCCGCAAATACGGTGTAAAACTGGTTTACGGCGGAAATCATGATTTAACTGTTAATCCGATTATTTTAGACAGTAAAGTAAACTCCATATTTTCAGATATTTTCAAAGGAAAAGGATTGACATTCAATAAAAAAGATAATGAGATTTATCCTTTAATTAATGTGCCTTTAGATTGGATTAATTCATTTTTGGAAATGGATGGTAAAAAAATAATCGAAACTGAGGATTATGATGATTTGTCTACATCATTTATGGAATTTTTAGAAGATGTAGCTCCTCAGTATCGTGAAAATGTTTTAAAAGCTTATGAGTATATTGAAAAAGAATTAGAAGTTAAATAAGGAAACTTGTTTGTCTGTTTTCTTTTTAGGTTTTTCTTTAACTTCTTTTTTTATTTCTTCAGCAGGTTCTTTTTCAACTTCTTTTTCAGGTTCTTTTTTTATTTCTTCGGAAGATTCCTTTTGAGGGGGAATTGTGGATAGTAATCCGTCTTTGATTTCCTGAGCTCTCGCATCTCTTTGTTCAACTCTTTTTTGAGCTTTTTGCTTTTCCATTTTTTCAATAACTTTTTTAGGTATTTTTCTGGTTCTGAAACGTTTTATTTCATCTTCTTCAAAACCTAAAAAGTCAGATATTTCCCAGGCAAGCTCATTGTCTTCAAACATAATTTCAAGGTATGGAAACATTGAAATAGCTACACTATGTGAAATATGCATTTTTTGAGACATTTTTTCAGCTATTCTGTCTCTTAAATTTCTTTTTCCTCTGTTACGTCCCATTAATGTAAATACAGTAGGAGAGGTAATCCTTGTAAACTTTTTATAAGTTTCATCTTTTGCATCACTGACTCCAACTCCCATGAAATCAGTTGCATATTTCCAATAACCGTAATATCTGCTGCTTCTTGCTCTTCCAAAGTATAAATCAGCTTTTGCAATGTTTTCATATGCCTTTTTGATTTCTTTTTTCTTTGTGTATTCACGAGGAATATTTTCTGCAATGTATTCCATTACAAGTGTAGGGTCTTCTTCAACTATTAATGCCTTTTTAACATGATTCGGATTTTTACTTTTTAAAACAGCAGTAACTCCGTTGATTATTGTTGATCTGTCATCTTTTGTAGTTATATTTTCAACATCACTTAATTCAAGAATTTCATTTTTACTTGCCAGTGCCTGAAATGTGTTTATTGCTGAGCGCATATCTCCGTTGGATTTTTTAGCTAATTCCTTAAGTGCTGCAGGATTTGCTTTGATTCCTTCATTAGCAGCTATCTGTTTAAGCAATTTGTTAATACTTGGGCTTCTGACTTTGCTCATTTTTAAAACATCACATTTTGTTTTAAGTGATGCAATACGTTTTGAATAAAAGTCGTTAGCTATTAAAATCATTGGATGTTTTGCTTTTTTAATAATGTCTCCAATAGCTCTTACTCCTCCGCGGTCATTGGTTCCATGAATTCCGTCTACTTCATCAAGGATAAGCAATTTGTATTCATCACCAAATAATGATCTGCTGGAAGATGATTCTCCAATGGTACGTTTAATAACATCCTGGGAACGTTTGTCACTTGCATTTAGTTCTATGTATTCTGAGAATTCTCTGGCTATTGCCTGAGCAAGTGTTGTTTTTCCAATTCCTGGAGGACCAACCAGAAGCAACGGCTTTTGAGGATTTCCCGCTTTCCAGTTATCCACCCATTTTTGGATTAATGCTTTTTCTTTGTTATTGCCAACCACTTCATCTAGTGTTTTTGGTCGGTATTTGTCTGTCCATAACATTTCTATACCTTATAAGAATTGGGTTAAAAGAGCTTCTAGTTGGATTCTTGGATTTGCTCCTTCCCTTATTCTAAAATCACAATCAGCTATTGCTTCAATTAAATCAATATAAATGTCTGCTTCCATTTTTCCTTCAAATACTCTTTTGGAAACATCCTGGTAGATTTGACTAACCATGTCTTCTCCGCTTGTTCCCTGTAAAACCATGGTTTCTCTTAAAAGGTTACGTGCACCCATAAAATCTCCAGATAATGCTTTTGTTATGAGATTATGAACATCCTGAGGTTTTGCTTTTGAAACAACTTCGTAAACTGCATCTTCATCAACATGTTTTCCTTCAGAAGCAGCTGCCTGAAGTACATTAACTGCTTTACGCATATCTCCTTCTGCAAAGTATTCAATAGCTTCAATTCCTCTGTCAGTGTATTCAAATCCTTCTGATGTGCAAATGTATTTTAATCTGTTTGCGATTTCTTCTCCTTTAATAGGTCCAAATCTGAATATTGCACATCTTGACTGAATAGGGTCAATAATTTTAGAGGAGTAATTACAGGAAAGTATAAATGAAGCAGTTTTAGTATACATTTCCATTTCACGACGAAGAGCATGCTGTGCATCTTTAGTCATGTTGTCTACTTCATCTAAAAATATTATTCTAAATGGGGCTCCAACAGGTTTCAGTCTGCAGAAATTTTTAATGTCGTTTCTTACAGTATCGATTCCCCTCGCATCTGATGCATTTAATTCTAAAAAGTTTTGTCTCCAGTACTCTCCAAGAATAGCTTTTACAAGAGCTATTGCAGTAGTTGTTTTTCCAACACCTGCAGGTCCTGTAAACATTAGATTAGGCATGCTTTCTTCCCCTACATATTTTTGGAGTCTGTTTACAATCTGTTTTTGCCCTATAATATCATCTAATTTTTGTGGTCTATATTTTTCTACCCAAGGTCCGCTCATTCAATCACCGTAATTTATATGCTAATAATTTATGTATTTTTTATTAAATTAAGATTTTGGTACTGCCTAATTTAATACTTATAAAATTTATATATTAAGGTGTGATGATATGGATAATAAATATGTGGTAATTATAATTCTGGTTGTTGCATTAGTTGCAGTTGTTGCAGGGTGTCTTTATTTTGTTTCAATACCTGCTACAGATAATAATCATGTAAATGAAACAAATATAACTAATAATGCTACTAATAGTTCTCAGGAAGATGCTCCGGTTTCAACTTCTTCAGATAATTCTGACAAATCTTCTGACTCACAAAAGGAATATGATGACTGGCAGGAAGATTATGAAACCGGGGAGTATGATGAAAACGGAAATCCGATTTATAGAAGTGTATTTTCAACTTCAGGTGGTCAGTATAATCCTGGAGTATATGAGTCATACTGGTCTTCAAGCGGCCCAATTTCTGAAGAAAGAATAGGTTAATAAATAGGTAGTTATAAAGTATATAAAAAATTTATAAAATTATGAGGTATATTAAATGAAAGGTACATGGAAACTTAAAGCAAGAATGGTACTTACTATGATTATATTGTTTACTATTGTGTATTTCCTTGTTGTATTGGCTGGCAGCTATTTGGGAATTGGCGGACCATCATTTTACTTAATTATGAGTCTTTGTATTGTAGCTGCACAGTACTGGTTTGGTCCTACATTAGTTAAACATTCAATGAATGTAAGACCATTATCTGAAAGTGAAGCTCCAAATATTCATCAGATGGTTGAAGAGCTTGCACGTGAAGCAGGAGTTCCAAAACCGCAGGTTGAACTTTCTGAAATAAATGTTCCAAATGCGTTTGCGTATGGGAGATCTAAAAGAAGCGGACATATAGCTATTACTCGTCCAATTTTAGGTTTGCTTGATAGAAATGAGTTGAAAGCAGTTTTAGGTCATGAAATGGGCCATATTAAACATAATGATATGATTGTTACAGCTATTGTAAGCTTAGTTCCAATGATTTGTTATTATATTGCATTATCATTTATGTTTTCACGCAGTAATGAAAATAATGCAGGTATTATCATCGGAATATTAGGTTATGTATTCTATCTTATAGGACAGCTCCTTGTACTATTTATATCAAGAACAAGAGAATATTATGCAGATGAAGCTAGTGTGGAATATGGAAACCGTCCTGCAGATTTGGTTTCAGCCCTTTATAAATTATCTTATGGGGCTGCAAGATGTGATGACGAAACAATTAAAGATGTAAATACTGTTCGTGCATTTTTTGTTAATGATGTAGATAATGCTAAAAGAGATTTAAATGACTTCAGACAAATAGATTTTGATGGTGACGGATCCATTTCTGAAGAAGAGTTAAAAGAACTCAGTCAAAGAAATGTTGATGTTTCCACATCCAATAAAATTATGGAATTATTCTCAACACATCCGGATTCATTAAAAAGAGTAAAAAGACTTTCTGAGTTAGAAAATTAGGTGATTGATTTGAAAATGATTTTAGATGAACGTGGTAAGAAATATCTTCTTAAAGAAGACTGTGAATTTCAAAGTGATTTAGGTATTGTTACTAAAGAGCAGATAGCTAATTGTGAAGTAGGTGATGAGCTTAAAAGTCACTTAGACCACACATTTAAAATTGTTAAACCTACTGTTAATGATTTCATTGATTTGATGGATAGACGTTGTTCCATTTTGGTTAAAAAAGATATTGGAACAGTGCTGGCTTACACAGGTTTAGGTTCAGGAGACAGAGTTGTTGATTCTGGAACTGGTGCGGGAGCTATTGCACTTAACTTTGGAAATGTTGTTGGAGACACAGGCAAGGTTTATACTTATGAAATAAGGGAAGATTTTGCCAATGTTGCTCAAAAAAACATTGAAACATTTGGAATTACAAATATTGAAGTTAAAAACAAGGATATTAAGGAAGGCATTGATGAAAAAGATATTGATTTGGTCTTTTTAGATTTGCCAAAGCCTTTTGAAATATTTGAAGAGGTTTATGAATCTTTGAAAGTCGGCGGATGGTTAGCAGTTTATGCACCATATATTGATCAGGCAGAAATAGCTTATAGGGTAGCTAAAAAACTTAATTTTTATAATATTGAAATATTGGAAACATTAGAAAGAGGTCTGGAAGTTAGACCTCAGGGAGTCAGACCAAAAACTCGTATGGTTGGCCATACTGGATACTTGGTCTTTGCCCGTAAATTATAAAAAAATTAAAGAGCATTTAAACTCTTTAATTAATCTTTTTCTAAAACAGTAATATTGTATCCCATAGCTAATCCGTTGAATGGGTCATATGCTGTTAAAATATATTCTCCAGGGATTAACCTGATATTTAATGTTGCAATTCCAGATTCATTAGTTAATTTTTTGTAAAATACTCCATGAATATTGAATGTTATATTTGTATTGGTTACAGGGTTTCCTTTTTCATCTAAAAGGGTTGCATAAAATTGCGTGTCATTTAAATAAGTTTTTACAATACTTTTAGCTACTATAGTTGGTAAAACATTAACGTTGTATCCTATATCCAATCCTGTTAATGGATCGATGCAGGTTAAAATATATGTATTCGGTCTTAAGTTAATATTTAATTTAGCTATTCCATTTTTATCAGTCTGTTTAGTGTAGAACACTCCATTAATGTTAAATGTCACATTGGTATTAGCTAGTGGGCTGCCATCTCCTTTTAGGAATGTGGCATAGAATTGAGTTCCGTTTCTATACATTTTAACAATATTTTTTCCATTAATTGTTGAAAGTACAGTAATATTGTTGGTTATAACATTTCCGAGAGTGTAGGTTTTTATTGTGTAATTTCCTGGTCTGAGATTAATGGACATTGAAGCGATTCCGTTTTTATCACTGGTTTTAGTGTAATTTTTTCCATTGATTTCAAATATCACTTTTGAATTAGCTAATGTTTTAACAGCAAATTGGGAGTCATTTTTATAATATTTTACAAGATTGCTGCTTTCTATTTTGAAGATATCCAATGTGAATTTTTGATTTCCGATACTTGCAGTTATATTGTCTCTATTTTTAGTATCAAAACTTAATTTAGCTATTCCATTTTTCAAATCAATGCTTTGAGTGTAGTTTAAACTTTCAAAAAGAACTTCTCCGTTTATATTCATATTTTTGGAAGTTGTTGTTTTGGTAAGGTTATTATAGAGATTATTTAAACTTACAGTTATGTTTCCTTTTGAATTTTGAACAAGTGTAGATGGATTGGATGTAATTGTAGCTACTGCCCAGTTACTTAAATTCATTCCAGTTACATTATTTGTTCCCCACCAGTTGTAGGAAGCATCAATATTTATTCCTTTAACTGTTGAGTTTAAAATATTGTTGTAATTTAGGATTATGTCTCCTTTTTGGTTTTGATTTTTAATGTCATTGTTTTTAAATACTGAATATGTTATTGTTGTTATTTCCGGAGTTAATTCATTTTGAATATTTATTATAGCTCCTCCGGAATATGCAATGTTGTTTATAAATTTACAGTTTTCAACAGTTAATGTTGTATAAAAATTGTAAATAGCTCCTCCTTCGTTAGCTCCGTTGTTATCTTCAAATATGGAATTGGTAATTGTTGCAGGTCCCCAGTTTTTAATAGCTCCTCCTAACTCTCCATGTTTTCCGCAGCTGTTTTTTTGAAAGATTGATGAATCTATTGTTAAAAATCCGTGGTGATTGTATATTGCTCCGCCACGTGTGGCCTGATTGTTGATGAATGTGGAATTGGTAATTGTTACTTTTCCTGCTTCATTGTGTAGGAATCCTCCCTGGCTTTCTGCAATGTTATTTTTAAATACTGAATTTTCTACATTTAAAGTTCCAAGATTATTAAATACAACCCCTCCATACCCATTTACTTCACAATTTGAAAATGTGGAGTTTTTTATAGTGGTTTGTCCGTTATTGTAGATTATGCTTCCACCATCTCCTTTTCCATTTATGAAATTTATTCCAATCAATGTTAATTTTGCATTTTTGTTAACAGTAAACACTTTATTGTAATTTGCATTGATTGTTACATTTTCACTGTTTTTTGAGGATATGGTTAAATCATGGTTAATGTTAATGTTATTTTCATTATAGTTTCCAGTTTCTATGTAAATATTGTCTCCGCTTTGGGAATTGCTTACAGCTTCACTAACTGTTGTGTAATCGCTTCCATTGCCTCCAACGTCAATATCTGTTGCACTGGCTGAAGCGATTGTTAGCACAAATAGGAAAACTAGTAAAACTGATATAGCTATTTTATATTGTTTATTCAATTTTCATATCTTCTATTAAAAATTTTAAAATAATCATTATTATTTAATAGAAGTTTTGGTGATGATTGTATTTTAAATTTATCAAAAAGTTATTAAATTAAAGTGGAAATGTCAGCGGTATATTGAAAGGTTCTATATGAAGAATCATATAGGGTCCGTTTTCATAAAGCAGTACACAAAGTAGTATGAAACATATTAGGCTTAGAATTATTCCTGAATTTTCATGGTGTTTAATGCACAAAATAAGATAAATAGCTACTAAAAGCATTAAAATTATCTCTATAAAGTGTGAAATAGGAAATGTCATCCAGTCTATATGTGAAATCATTGTGATGATACTTACAACAATTAATAAAATAACTATTTTATTATAGTTTTGGAAGTTCATAATTGTTATTATATAAGTATATATATAATTTTGTTTAATGTATTTAAAAAATAAGTGAATGAATAAGGTTTTTAACCCTTATTCCATAAAAATAGCTGGTTTGTAAGGCATTGCATTTCTGGCTTTGTTTTCTGGATCATAGCTGTCATCAGTATGTATGATGACTTCGTCGTCAGTTTCTTCACCAATATAATCTAGTGCATCACTGATGATTTGGTTTTCATCAATTTTACCTACATATTTGGTTTTAGTCATTTCACGACCTATTTTTTTAGCTACTGCAGCTATTTCTTTTTTGTCATCATAAATATTTGCTCCAATAGCTCTGCCCATAATCTGACCAATATCCGGTTTTCCAATTTCTTCAGCTATTTCATATAAGTCCCATTTCCAATCCGGAGCAAGGTAAACATGGATTTTTTCCACATCTCCTTTAACCATTTTCTTGATTTGGTTAATATCTTTAATGATATTTTGAACTAATTCTTCAGATTTTTCAATTTTCGGACTTACTAGGCTTTCATCAGCTTCCGGCCAGCTGGCCTGACTTACGTAACCTTCTCCACCATATGTTGCCCATAATTCTTCACAGGTATGTGGAGTAAATGGAGCAAGCAATCTGATCCATGCTTCAAGAACTGTTGAAAGTACATAGATTATAGCAGGGTCCTGGGAGTCAAGCAGGTGTTTTACTCTGTATAAGTAATGATCAACATCTTTTTTAAGTAAGAATAAAGATTCCTGAAGTGCTTTTCTTGTTTGGAATCCTTCTAAAGCTTCAGTAGCTTCTTTAATGTGCTGATTTAACTGACTTAACATCCAAATATCAATGGTACGAGTTAATTCGACTTTTTCGATATTGGTTAAATCTAATGGGGAGTTTTTAATTTCTTCTACTTTAGCGGCAAATTCTCTAAACCATTCCAATCTTCTTTTGGTTCCGAGAACTTCTTTTTCTCTCCAGTCAAAGTCTTGCCATGGTTCAGCTGATGCCATTAGGAAAAGCCTTACAACATCTGCACTGTACTGTTCAATAGCATCTTTTAATAAAATAACATTTCCTTTTGAGGAAGACATTTTATTTCCTTCTAAAAGACCCATACCAAAGACTACAGTTCCTCTAGGCCATTTTTCTTTAGGATAAATTGCACTGTGGTGGAACATTAAAAAGCTTAAGTGGTTTCCAACTAAATCTTTTGCAGATAATCTCCAGTCAAGAGGATACCAGTAATTGAATTCATCCTGGATTTTAGCTACAGTTTCACTGTCAACTTTTACATCATCGCTGTCAATATCTAAAAGAACTTTATCAAAGAATGCAGGGTTTAAATCATCAGCATTCATGTTTCTTAAATATTTAGCTATTGTATAATAGGACATATAGATAGTTGAGTCTGTAAGAGGTTCTATTAACCATTGTTTGTCCCAAGGAAGTCTGGTTCCAAGTCCGACATTCCTGGAACATGCCCAGTCATCTAACCAGTCAATATAATATTCAAAGTTGTTTTTAACTTCTTTAGGAATGATGGTTTCACCATTAAGAACTTCATGGGTTTTTGCAGTCCATTCTTCATCTGAATATTTAAGGAACCATTGATTGTCCATTATTTTAACAACACAGTCTTCACCACATCTGCAGATAACTGGCCTTTCTGCAAAGTCATACATGATGGTAGCCATGTTTTTAGCTATCATATCAGCTTTAAATTCTTCTCTAGCTACTGATACTTTTTTACCACCATATTCCGGAATATGTTCGCTGATAATACCTTTTCTGTGCTCTATTTTGTATAATTCGTTAGTTGCATCATGAAGTTTAGGGTCATTTTGATCTTTAATGCCTAATTTTTCAATTATTTCTGCAGCAGGAATTTCTCCGTATCCTTTTACACTACATACATTAATCGGATTTACATCATCAATAATGTCTTCTAAATGATATTTGGCTATTAATTCTTTATTGTTTTTTAAGTCCTGAAGAGCAATGTAGTCTGCCGGTGCATCTGCAGGTTCTGAAAATACTACTCCACTACCATATGAACCACTTACGAAGCTAGCAGGAAATATTGGTAATTTGTCGCCGGTAAAGGGATTTTCAACAAATCCTCCAATTAAGTCATTAGGGTCTATTTCCTGAATAATGTCCAAATCTTTAATTTGATGTTTTAAATTGTGGTGAGCTTCTTTTGTAATAATCCAGTGTTCGCCTTCAGCATTGACCTCAATATATTCAATATCAGGATTTAACCAAATGTTGGTAGCTCCGATAATAGTTTCTGGTCTTAAAGTAGCTGTAACAAGGATTTTATCATCCATTTTAAATTTAAGTAAGGTTAATTCATTAACTCCTACTCCTTCCCCTTCAAGTAAATCATGATCTCCAACAGGGTTTTTATCTCTTGGACAGTATTTTACTGGATGTTCTCCTTTTATAATTAATCCTTTATCTTTTAATTTGCCGATTTGCCATTCTACAAATTTTTTGTAAGTTGGATCAATAGTTCTGAATTCTCTTCTCCAGTCAATGGAATATCCCATATCGTGCATTACTTCATTGTATTCGCTACTGAAATATCTTACAATGTATTCGGGGTCTGCTAAATTAGGAAGTTCCTCTTTAGGAACTTTATGAACATTTTCATACAAATCCAAGGTCCATGGATCTTTTCTTCTAACCCTTTCAGCTATTCCAATAACAGGAGCTCCGGTTACGTGCCATGCCATAGGGAATAATACGTTGTAGCCTTCCATTCTTTTAAATCTTGCATAAACGTCAGGAACAGTGTATGTACGCCCATGTCCAATATGCATAGCACCACTAGGATATGGAAATGCTACAGTAAGGAATAATTTTTCTTTATCGTTAGGGTCGGATTCAAAAAGTTTGTCATCTTCCCATTTTTTCTGCCATTTTTTTTCTATATTTTCTGTCACTAAATCACCATTACAGTCTTTTCAGGGCTTTCAGGAACTTTGCTTTTATGTGCGTTCCTTTTTACTTTATTTATAATCATATCAATTTCATCAATTGAAATATCTAAGTTTTTAGCTATTTCTTCTTTTGAAGTTTCTTTATCTTTGTACTGGTAAAGAATTTTATCTAAGTTTTCATAGGTCATTCCTATTTCATCTTCATCAGTCTGATTGTTCCATAAACCTGCGCGGGGAGGTTTATTGATTATTTCTTCAGGAACTCCTATATATTTAGCTAATTCAAATACATCAGTTTTGTATAAATCTCCAATTGGTTCAATATCACAGGCTCCGTCTCCGTGTTTTGTAAAGTATCCAATTAGTATTTCACTTTTATTTCCGGTTCCGCTTACAAGGTAACCTTTTGAATTTGCATAATAATATATGATAGACATTCTGATTCTGGCTTTAAGGTTTCCAATAGCTAACTGTTCGTTTTCTGTTTTATATTGTGTAACAGATAAAAATTCGTTTAAAATACTGTCAATAGCCATTTCCTTATAATCAATACCTAATATTTTAGCAATGTCTGTTCCATGAATTTTATCTTCTGTTGGGGTGGTTGTAGATGGCATAACAATTCCAAATACATTTTTTTTACCAACAGCTTCTGTAGCTAAGTATGCAGTTAATGTTGAATCTATTCCACCACTTAATCCAACAACAAGTCCTTTTGCATTAGCTTCAGATACTTTGTCTTGAATGAATTTGATTATGCTTTCTTTTGTTGTTTTAGTATCTAATTTTGGAAGCTCGTTCATGCTTTACACTCCTTGGAAAAATTTTAATGATAATTATTATGATTTTTTTAACTTATATATTAGATAGTAAACTTTTATATATGAAAAAATTATAAAATTACTTTTAGTTACTAAAATTAAATTTTTAATATGGAGGTAATTTTCTTGGCATTTAAAGATTATTTTAAATTTAACAAAGATGAAACAACTTTTATGTTTATTGGAGGAAAAGGAGGAGTTGGAAAAACTTCAATTTCTTCAGCAACAGCATTATGGCTTGCAGAACAAGGTAAAAAAACATTAATTGTATCAACTGATCCTGCACATTCTTTATCTGACTCTTTGGAAGTGCCGATTGGCCATTATCCTAGAGAAATTAAAACAAATTTATTTGCAGTTGAAATAGATCCTGATGAAGCTATGGCTCAAAAACAAGCAGTTCTTGATGCTCAAAAAGCTAATTCCACTTCAGAAAGTTTAATGGGTTTAGACTTCTTATCTGACCAAATGGATATTGCATCCTCTTCTCCTGGTGCTGATGAAGCTGCTGCTTTTGAAGTATTTTTATCTGTCATGACTTCAAATGAATATGATGTTGTAGTATTTGATACTGCACCAACAGGACATACCTTAAGATTATTGTCATTCCCTGATGTAATGGACTCATGGGTAGGTAAAATGATGATGATTAAAGCAAAATTAGGTTCTGCAGCTAATTCTTTAAAAAATCTCATTCCATTTATGGATGCTGCTGATAATCCTCAAACTACTGAAGAGCTAAAAAGAACTAAAGAGCAAATTGATGAAGCTAAAAAAGTTTTATCTGATCCTGACAGAACCACATTTAAAATGGTTGTAATTCCTGAAGAAATGTCTATCTATGAATCTGAAAGAGCATTAGGTGCTTTAGAAAATTATAACATCACTGTAGATAGTGTAATTGTAAATCAGGTAATGCCGGATATTACAGATTGTGATTTCTGCCACTCCAGACACAGATTGCAGCAAAAACGTTTAGCTTTAATTGATCAAAAATTCCCAGAACAAATTATAGCTCAAGTTCCTTTATTTAAAGATGAAATTAAAGGTCAGGAAAAGTTATTGAATTTAGCTAAAATTTTATACGAAGATCAGGATAATACAGAAGTTAAACAGGAAGCTATTCAGCTTTAAAAAAAGAAATAAAAAGTTAAAATTAATATTTTAACTTAAATTTTTTTATTTTTTCAATTTATATACTATTTCTACTAAGAGAAATATAGCTATTAACACCCAAAAGATCATATTTAGAGTTCCAATATCTATTGGGAGCTGTAATCCACAAAGTTCTACCAGAATAATCAAAATTAACACAATAACTGTTAAAACATAAAGCACTTTTGATATTGCCGGTTCCTTTTGAAAGTTTTCTTTTATTTTTTTCCAATTATCTCCCATAGCATCACCATTTAATATTTTCCTAATTTTCTAGGAGTGTTGAGAGGATCCCAATATTCTTCATCAAAATACTGGTAGGTCTCTTCTTTAGTTAATTTTCTCACATTACCATTGCTTATATATTTCGCTTGGCTGCGGTTTAAGGAATTATCTGGGTTGATATGTACTTCAACATAATCTACTTCAGGGGTTCCTTTAGGAATTAAAAACAATTTGGTATCCTGGAAATAACCTGGTCTGCTTGGTGTAAAATGACTGTACCAGTAATGTGTGTCTTTTTCATCAGCAAAAGTGACTCTGATTTTATTAGCTACTGCTTGAAATGCTACAGCAAAGGTAGCTGGGAATAATACAATTGTTGAAATTCCTGAAACAGCTCCTCCAAGAATTTTTAGAGATAACGCGCCGATATTGTACCCGATTATGGTTGCCGGATGGATATTTTTCATGAAATTATCAATATTTTTATTTATCTGGAATATTCCATTATCTATAGTTTCCTGGATATTTTTCAACTGTTTAGCTAAACTTTCTTCAAGTAATTTGGGAATCATACATATTGTACATTCTCCTTTATCTGTTTTTTGAGTAGCTCCTTTATATGCAAAACCATCATCAACCAAAACAGTCTTGCAAATTCCTGTTGTTGTGTTTATAATAAGTACAGATTTGCTTCCATTTTCACAAAATACATATATTGAATCTCCGCGATTAACAAGACTGACTTCTGACTTTAAAAGAGCATTTATCACTTCATCAAAAGAGCTAGTTATGTTATTGTTATAAATAATTCCAATTGGATTCATTACATGCTGTTCTATTTTTGATAAAAATAAGGAGGTCATAAAGTTAAATTCAGTTATTTTACTTGTATTTTTTCCAGTTGCAGACATTCCCATATTTGGATTAGCCATGTGAAGATAAAGTTTGTCATTATCAATTCCGCCTAAAACAACTGCTGTTTTTGTTCTCTGCCAGTTAAGAGATAAATTTTTAGCATATTTATCTGCATACAAATCGCTTAAATAAGCAGAATTCAGACCAGCTAAAAACATTCCCTGGATATGTTTCAATTTATAGCTTGTTAAATAATCAAGTCCAAAAGCTAAGTTTTCTACATCTGTTTGGGTAATTTTAGAGTTAATAATAGCATATGACTGAAGTATTTCAAAGTTATTGTTTGTATTATACTTTGGATGAGTTCCATAAGTTATATTTTCTGTTTTTTCAATTAGATTATTGTTAGTTTTAAATATGGTGCTGATTTTTTCATCAGTTATGTATCCAACGATTTTTTCTCTAGCTGTATTTAATGTCACGGTTTCATTGGTTGAGGTGAACTTTATTGGACTTATTTGGTTATTTGTAAGTTTTATATAATTAGTATTTAATTCAGTTTCGGGATTTAAACCATTAGCTAGTGCTAAATTATATCTGATTCCATATTCGTCAAATCCAGTAGTGTTAAATAGGAGACTTACTCTTATTTCACCATTTTCAATGTAATTAATTCTCTCAGCTATTTTTCCCTCTTTATCTATTGTAACTCCAAATTGACTGATGTCTCTATCAGCAGTATTATAATAACGAATATGTGTGTAATTTTCACTGGAATAAATTAAAAGACCACTATCTTTTTGAATTCTAGTTGTTTTACCTGTTTTAATTTTAATTTCATCAAACGGTATGAAAACATATTTGTCATTAATTAAAACACTTGTTTTATTGTCTGTTTTATAGTTTGAAAGTGTGTAATTTTTTAATCCGTTGCTGACTTCAAAAATTTGTTTTTTTGGTAATTTTACAATTCCTTTTTCTCCAGCTTTAACTGTATAATTATTTTCAGCTTCTACTTTAGGAAGGGTTACATTTACATAATTGGGAATAGCTATTTCATAAGTAAAATCTCTGTTTAAGTTTTTAGATATCTTTGTTGAATTTTCAGGGTGAACAATTATTTTATTTCCAATTTGAACATTCTTATAATAAGTGGTTATTATGTATTTTCCAGGGTTTAAGTTAATATTTAGAGATGCAATACTGTTTAAATTTGTAGTTTTAGTATAGAACACTCCATTTATATTAAATGTAACATTTTCTCCAGATCCTACAGGTTTTCCTTCGTTGCTTGTTACAAATGTTTTAAAAGCACTTCCATCTTTGAAATTCATTTCTAAATCACTGGTTTGAATTGTAGGTTTAACAAGTATGCTGTTTGAAACAAAACAATTCTTGTACATTGCTGTTATTATGTAATGGCCGGGATTTAAATTAATGTTTAATGATGCATAACCTGTATTATCTGAGGTTTTAGTATAGAATACTCCGTTTATATTAAAAGTCACATTTGAATATCTGGCATAGCTGCCGTCTAAATTGTGTAAGTAAACAGAGTATGCTTTTTTATTTTTGTAGTATTTAGCTAAATCGTAGTTACAACTAATTGTTGCCAATACTGTTACTTTATTGGAGCGTTGTTCATTAGTTTTTGGATTATATGAAGTTATAATATATTTTCCGGGGTCTAAATTTATGTTTAATTTAGCTATTCCTTCAGTATTTGTAGTTTTTTTATAAAATACTCCATTTATGTTAAATGTTATTTCAGTGTTGGTTAGTGGTGTTCCTTTATTGTCAGTAAATCCAACATAGTACTGTGTATCATTTTTATGGTATTTAACAAGGTCGTCACCATTTATTGTAGGTTTAATTGTTATTTTGGAAGTTGAAGTTGATGGGTGATAAAAATCACAACCTTCAAATATCACTTTTGCCATATACTCTCCGGATTCTAAATTTAGGGATAACATAACCTGACCATTTGAATTGGTAATTTTGGTATAATTAGCTCCATTAATATTAATTATAACTTTAGCATTACTTATTGGGTGGTGCATATCGTTATTATTGTCGGTTAATGTTGCTATAAGTTTACTCCCATCTTTATAATGCATTTCAACTGGTGGTGAATTAATTACAGTTAATGTTTTAGCCTTGGGTGTGGAAAGTATTTCATTTTGAGGTTCTATATTATTTGTTCCTTGAAATTGGTGTTCATTAGTGTTTTCTAATTTGCTATTTATTGTTTGAGTTTCATTTTCAATTGTTGTGGCAGAAACAGTGCCTATCAAAAAAATAAATAGGAAAATGAAACTTATCAGGTTTATTTTTCTAATCATAGTATCTACCAGCTGTTAACTTTTTTTAAAAAATTAACACTTAAACTATGATTAACTAATTATAAAAGTTTTAATTTTAAAATCAAATGATAAATGCTTTTTAAAATGAATTTTAAAGGTAAATATTCCTAATAGATTATCATAATACACATGTAAGTAAATTCACTACTTGCAATATCTTTTAATGTAGATTGAACAATTTTTTCATCATCGTAACTTAAACGTTCACAGACAACTACCTGGCGGTTTTCATTTACTCCGTTATCTAATAGAAATTGTGCCATGTCTCTAACTTTTTTAGAAGGAAGCGCTATTGTTGTTTTACCGTTGTTTATAACTTTTAAAATGTCTTCAATGTTTTCTCTGCCATGAAAAGTCATAACATTTGCATTATCCCACTGAATGTGGTTACGGGCAGCAGCTAACTGAAGAGAGCTGATTCCTGGAATTACTTCTATTTTTTCTTTCGGGAAATTTTTATCATTGGCTATTCTTAAAACAGTATTTAAAACACCTGAAAATCCCGGATCTCCAGTGGATAATATTGATACAGTATTACCTTCAATAGCCAAATCCACTCCTTTTTCAAGTTTATCTAGTAAATCTTTCACATTAAATGCAAGTTTATTGTTGACATCATCAAATAAATCTATTGCTCTTGTACTTCCAACAGTGTAATCGCTACTTTTTACGGTGTCTATAGCTTTTTTAGTTAAATATTCACTTGATCCTGGACCGATTCCAATTATATAAATTTTATTTTCCATTTTATTCCTCTTTCAGTTTTTCCATTCCATTTTTTAAGAAGTCATATATTGATTTGGCTCCAACAAGCTCTTCAGGACAATCCCAATCAGAAGGGTATAATATAAAGGGTTTGGTTTGAGTTCCACCAAGTCCGCCATGGCTGCCTATCAGTTCTTCAAATGCACAGATATCTCCACTTTCAGGGTCATAAAAACTATTTACAAGAATATCTGGCATATTTTTAAAGGTATTATGTCTTTTAAGATGTTTCGAAGCATTTTTCCCGAAATTAGCTAGTGGATTTTCTCCGGTTATTTCATCACTTTCCAAATAATAAATACCATTTTCTCCAATAACCATTCCTCCGTTAGCTATTGAATTAACAAGTATAAATCCGATTCCGGGATGTTTTACAAGTCCTGGAATTAAATCGGGGAATAATGATATTATTTCCTCATAAGTTAATCTATTTTTCCATTGTGTTAAGTAAATCAGACCTAAATTTCCAGATCCTAAAACAATCAATTCAGAGTCGGATGCTTTTTTAGTAGTGTGTTGTGAAGCTTCATATCCTCTAATATAATCAAGGCTGTCGTTATATTTTTTTCTAAGTTTTTGAATTTCTTCTGTTTTGCATAATTCATCGATTTTTAAAAGATCCATACTTTTTTCTTTAAAGTTTTGTAATGCTTCATATTCATTAAATATGTCATAATTTTTTATAGTATCCATTTTTTCTTTTATATTTTCAATTGATTCATTTCTGGGAATATATGAATTTTTAAAGTGGTCTAATTCTTCATCTATTTTTAAGGATTTCATATCTTCAGGTAAAAATCTCCTTACAAAGTTTCCTAAAGTTATTCCGTATCTTTGTTTAAATGTAGCTCCGTTTCCCTGTCCGTGGTCTGAAAGAATTACAAAATCATAATGTCTTTTAGAAATACTTTCAGCATTTTCCAAACGGTTAATCTCTAAATCAATCTCTTTTAAAACACTCCAAACATCATTATCACGTATTCCGGAATGGTGGGCTACTTCATCATAACCTACATAAGTTGCATAAGCTGAATTTATTTCTCCATTAAGAATATCTCCAGCCAAAGTTTCTGTTACAACTTCTCTTAAAAATACATTTCCTCCGGCTCTTAATGTTGCATATATTATCCCTCTTTTCATTCTGGGACGTATGTTCTTGATTTTGTGAACTATCTGGGATTTTAATTCCTTAAGAATGTCCCATAAAAATAATACAAATATTCGCTGAAAGCTATTTGAGGTGGTAAATACAGAGTACCATGTTTTATTAAATAGTTTATCCAGTTCTATGATTTTGGATGATGTAAATATGAAATCATCACTATCTCCGCTGAACATATTTGCTCTACTGGCTCCATTATCACTTAATAATCCATTTCCATCAGATATTTTATTTTCAATTAATGGAGCGTGGGAGAAATTAGATGAAACTATGATTTTATTATTATTTTCTTTTTCAACCCATCTGTAAGCTATAATGTCTTTATTATTTCCATGTAAAATTCCCGCCTGACTTGCTCCTGTTTGACTTGATAAGTCAGTTTCCCATTCTTTTAGAGTATGTGTTTTATTTTCAATCCATCTTTTAAGTGTAGGCATATATCCTTTGCCAATAGCTTCATCTAAAATTTCTTTAGCTAATCCGTCAATTTCAATCATTATTACTCCGGAATATTTTCTAGCAGCTTTTTTGTCAGTATTAACTTTTTTAGAAAGTTTTTTGATGATATGTCTATTGTAAAAGTCAATATTAGCTATATTAAATATAAGTGTTGTAGCTATGTTTATGAATAATGTTGCGATTAAAGCTCCTCCTATTCCTATTTTAACTTCTGGAAGATAATATGCAACCCCATAAAACATAAGTCCATTTAGAAGAAGTGCACCTATTCCAAATGTTATAATAAAAAACCTCATCAGTATTCTGGTAAAAATAGGCCATAATATTGTGTTTGCAATTGTTAATAAAAAGATTATAATTATTGCATTTGTCCAACGGCCCAAAACAAAATCATCACTAAGCATAGGCATAGCTAAAACTATTAATATATTAGCTATTCCAATTGTAATTGAAGTTAGAATTATTTTAGCTTTATTAACATTTGACTGGTTTGTATTTTCCATAGGAATCTAGATAATTTCTATTTTTTGTTTTTCATTACTTTTTAAATGGAATAATGTTATTTCAGGTTTGCAGTTTATTCTCATCCAAAATGTATTTGTTCCAAGACCTCTGCTCGTATATTGAATCATATTTTTAACTTTATATTTTCCAACAGGATATCTGGTTGATTTAGGACCTCTAAATGGAGCTATATTGGTTCCAGGAATAATAAACTGTCCGCCATGTGAGTGTCCGGATATTTGAAGTCCGAATCTTCCGCTTTCAGAAGATATTTTAGCAAAGTCTGGTTCATGAGCAAGTAAAATAGCTGCTCCTTGGTTAGGTAATTTCTTTAAAACACTATCCAGATTATCAGCACCGACAGTATAACTGTCCACTCCTGCAATATTGAGCAGTTTTTCGTGATTGTCGTTTTTTTCAGATTTTTTAAGTGTGTATACATCATTGCTCAAATCTTTAACATCGGCTTTTTTTAAGATGTTTCTTATTTCACTGGCTCCAAGCCAATGGTCATGATTGCCTAAAACAGCTAATTTCCCATCTTTTGCTTTTAATTTTTTAAAAGATTTTTTCAAATCCTCTTCATAGCCTTCTAAAATATATGAAACATAATCTCCGGTCAATGTTATCATATCTGGTTTTAAGGTATTTACATACTCAACAACTCCCTCTAAATACTCAGGATTTAACCATTGGCCAATATGTATGTCTGTTAAATTAATAATTTTATAATTGTTAAATGCAAGGTTTAAGTTGTTTAATTCAATATCAACATTAACAACATCAAAGAATTCTTTGCTAAATTCTGTTCCAAAGCTCATTTCTCTTGATTGTGTCATGAATTCCTGTAATCCTTGACGAACTTTTAGAGCAGAAGGTTTATTGCCATCCATGTTTTTTCACTTATGTTTTTTGTATTAGATTTATATAATTTAAATCTTAAATATATAATTAATTATTTATTTTTTATTGTGATATTATGCTTCAAATTGCAGTTACTGGAAAACCAAATGTTGGAAAATCTTCATTCTTTAACTCTGCAACTTCTTCAAGTGTAGAAATGGCTAATTATCCATTTACTACTATTGATGCTAATAAAGCAGTTGCTCATGTTATTAGTGAATGTCCTTGTAAAGAATTGAATGTTACTTGTAATCCTAGAAATTCCATTTGTATTGATGGAAAAAGATTGTTGCCTGTTGAATTAATAGATGTTGCAGGTCTTGTTCCTGGAGCTCATGAAGGTAAGGGTTTAGGTAATCAATTTTTAGATGATTTGATGCAAGCTAAAGTTTTAATACATGTTATTGATGCTTCCGGTTCTACTGATGCTGAAGGACAAAGCGTAGAAGCCGGTTCTCATGATCCTTTAGAGGATATTGAATTTCTGGAAGATGAAATTGTAATGTGGATGTATGGAATTCTTAACAGAAATTGGGTTAGACTTGTACGTAAAATTGAAGCTGAAAAATTAGACATAGCTAAAGTAATTTTTGACCAATTGTCAGGTACTGGAATAACTTTGGAAGATATTATTGAAGCTAAAAGAAAAGTTAATCCTGATTATACCAAATGGGAAAAAGAAGATTTCATGGAACTTATCCGTAATATATTGCATATAGCCAAACCAATGCTTATTGTAGCTAATAAAGCTGATTTACCAACTGCTGAGGAAAACATTAAAAGAATGCAGGAAAAATATCCTTATGTTATACCTGCATCTGCAGAATCTGAAATAGCTTTAGTTAAAGCAGCTGAATCTGGTTTAATTAGATATACTCCGGGAGATTCTGACTTTGAAATTTTAGAAAAAGATAAATTGTCAGATAATCAGCTTAAAGCTTTAGAATATATTAGAACTAATATTTTAGAAAAATATGGTGGAACAGGTATTCAAACAGCATTAAATGAAGCTATATTTGGTTTACTTAATATGATTGTGGTTTATCCAGTTCAGGATGAACATAAATACACAGATCAAAAAGGAAATGTTTTGCCTGATGGAATTTTAGTGCCTAAAGGTGCGGTTCCTAAAGAATTAGCTTATCTTGTTCATTCAGATATTGGGGATAACTTTATGCATGCAGTAGATGCACGTAAAAACATGAGAATTGCTGCTGATTATGAATTGCAAGATAAAGATGTTATAAGTATTGTTACAAGAGGTTAATTGCCTCTTCATGTAATATCTTTTTGAATTTGAGCATAAATCTCTTTTTTAACACTTTCTGGTTCATCTAATTCATTTAAAATTTTTCTTAAAGTATTCCACCATATGTCTTCAGGTGTAAGCCAATCAAGAGGCAATTGACCATAAACATCAAGAACTTTTTCATTAAACTCTGTGCTTTTCATAGTCTTAGTTTAGTTTAATAAATAGTATTTTCTTTTTCTAAGAGGATTTGAAAAGTATTTATGAAAAAAGTAAAAATAAGATTTTATTCTTTTAATAATTTTATTGCTTCGTTAGCTGCATAAACACAGCAGTCAACACATGGGGATTTGTCTTCTCCATTTTTTGAAATTATACCGCATTGAACTGAACCATATTCTTTTTTAAAAGCATCATATAATTTTTTAGCATCCATTTTTATTTTAATTTCGTCATCTTCTAAAAATCCCAGTGCTATTAATGCTCCAGTTAAAGCACCACAGGTTCCTTCATCAAAAGTACCTCCAATTCCACCTGAAAATCCACTAGCTAATGCGCATAATCTGGCTTGACTCATTGGATGATTAGCTACTTCACAAAGCCCCATGAGGGTTGATTGGGAACAACTTTTAAAAACACGATATTGTCTAATTTTTTCTTCTACTAATTCTGAATCTAAGTCCATGATATCATCTATAAAAAAATAAGAAAAAAGGAATTAATTTATCTAAATTTTTCCTTTTTATTTAATTGACAGACCAGTGTCGTCAAGTTCTTTAGTTATACTATCAACAGTTATTGTACCAATATCTTCACCATTGTCATCTGTAATATAGAATATATAAATGTCTCCCTTATGTTCTATATGGTCTATATCATAATTGCTGTCGGAGAGGTATGAGATAACCATTTCTTTACATTCTGATTTGGATAATGGTTCTTCATCGGAGGAAGAACTTGAATCATCACTTTCAGAACTTGGTTGGGAATTAGGACTGCTTGTGAACATTGAATCAACTGAATTATCAGCGCCTAATTCTGCATTTACCATATCTCCAGATTCTGTTGGGTTGTCTGATGATGAATCGCTAACATTTACAACTTCGGTTATGTCACTAATATTTGAGTCCATATCCGTATTATTTTCATCTATATCTATATTTCCTTCATCTATATCTATATTAGTTTGATCAACAGTGGTTATGATTGCAGTATTGTAATTATCAATGTTAATTTCAGTATTGTCGACTAATGCAAGGATTCCTACCATAAGGTTGAAATCTTTATCTTTATCAAGATGTTTTTGACCTACTCCCATAACTCCGTGGTTTCTTTCAGATGGATGTCCATTACTGAAAATTACACTGTTTGCCATTTTAAGCACTAAATTTTGATCAGGAGCACCAACACAGATTCCTTCTTTTCCGTTAGTTACTAAGATGTTTGTAGTATCACCTTGAGTAAATGCAACAGATTGTGGTGGTTGATCCGGTAAAGACACGATTTTTGCATTTTGTAAACTATTTAAGAAATTAACCATTGATTGGTTATCTTTAAAGGTGTGGATTGTTATTCCATATGTATTTTCTTTAAATCCGTCAGGTATTTGTATAAATTTAGCATCGTGAGGAACATTTATTTTTATTCCATCAAATGTATTTTGCTTCATATCGCCATCACTATTAATTACAGTTGCCCCAACACAGGTTAATGTAATAAGTATGGCAGCTATTGAAAGAATAATCGCTATATTTTTATTCATTTTATCTCCTTAATTTATTTAACATATTTTATATACATTAGATATATATTCTTTATACTATTAAAACTTAATTTTATAAATTAAGAAAATTTAATATTATATATAAAAAATTTAGTGAATAGGTGAAAAAATGCATCCAAGACCAAGTCCCATAGCTGCATCTCTTTATACTTTAAGAGACATGAATGTTGATGTTATTATAATGCATGGACCTCATGGTTGTTGTTTTAGAACTGGCAGACTTTTAGAAAGTGATGGTGTACGTGTTTTAACTACAGCAATGGCCGAAAATGACTTTATTTTAGGAGCTAGTGAAAAACTAGAGAATACATTAAAAGAAGCTTATGATATGTTTAAACCGGAGTTTATAGGTGTTGTAGGTACATGTGCCAGTATGATTATTGGTGAAGACTTAAAAGAAGCAATATCTAATGCTGATTTAGATTGTACAGTTATTCCTGTTGAATCTCATGGAGGATTTGGTGAAGGAGATAATACCGAAGGAGCTATTATGGTTTTAGATTCTGCTGTCGAGTACGGGATAATTCCGCGTGAAGAGGCGGACCGTCAAATTGAAATGCTTAAAAAAGCCACTGAAATAGAAAAAACCAGAGGAATGGCTCAGGGAAAATACATTCAACCTAATTTTGGAGATAATAAGGAAGAGGTGGCTAAAAAAATCATAAAAGCATTAAGCGATGGTAAAAAAGTCGCATTTGTATTAAATGCTAAAAAAGAAACTTCCTATTTATTTGCAGATATTTTAAACTTTGATTATCGTGAAGTTAATCCGGAAAATAAACCAATAATTATAGCTAATTTAGATGAAAATATCGGCCTTTCAAGAATTAGAAATCATGCAGTTAATATTAAACAGGAGTTAAAAGCAGATATTGATTATATTACTGGTGGATTAGATGAGTATCCGGTAACTGGAAAAGCTGCTGCAGACTACTTAAAGAAAAACCCTGTTGATTTGTATGTTGTATGCGGTGTTCCTCATGCATTTCCTGTTGAAGAAATTGAATGTGAATCAATAGCTGTAACTGATGGGCCTCGTTTAGTTGAACCATTAAGAGATTTAGGTTATGATAATGTAGTTGCAGAACTTGATGCTCACTCAAAAACTTTAGGAACTGATAAAATTGTTTTTTCTGACTTTGGAGGAATGATTAGATCAGCTATTGACTGGAAGTAGAATTATGATAACGATTATTGATTATAAAAGCGGAAATTTAAAAAGCATTTCCAACGGCTTTAAAAAAATTGGATGTGATGTTGAAATTACCAGCAGCATTGAGAAAATAGCTGACAGTGATTATCTGGTTCTTCCGGGAGTTGGAGCTTTTGGCAGCGCAATGGAAAATCTTGAAGAATTTAAAAAAGTAATTCATGAACATGTAGACAGTGATAAGGCATTTTTGGGAATTTGTTTAGGTCAGCAGGTTCTTATGGACTCAAGTGAAGAAAGTCCGAATGTTGAAGGTTTAAAATTATTTGAAGGTCAGGCACAATATCTTCCAGAAGGGCTTAAAATACCTCATATGGGCTGGAACAAATTAAATGTTGTTAAAGAATGCCCAATTTTGGAAGGTGTTGATAAAGAGTACTTTTATTTTGTTCATTCTTTTCATGTTGTTCCGGATAATGATGAAATAATTGCAGGCACCTGTAATTATGGAATTGATGTTGTTGCAGCATTAAGCAGAAATAATTTATTTTCAACACAGTTTCACCCGGAAAAAAGTGGAGTTGCAGGTTTAAAGATATTAAAGAATTTTGTTAATTTAGAATTATGATTGGAGATTGTATTTATGGATATTGAAGGTTTTGTAAGAAAAAGAATTGATGATTACTCATATGAAGATTTAACTGCTCTTTTAGCAAGTAGAATTAGAGAATACAAAGATTTGTCTGAAGAAAACTCATGTAAAATGGCTGAAGCTGTTATTGATGAAGTAAAAACTACTTTGGAATTAAATTCTCTTGATGATGATTTTTTAAAAGAAATTGTAGATATTCCAAAAGCAGATGTGGCTATGGGAAAAATGGGTGTAGGTTCTCGTGGAGCTGGAGATTTCTTTGTTCACAGAAAAATTGCAGAAATAGTTTCCAGTACAGATACAGCTTCATTGGTAAACCCTTCTGAACAGGATGATGGGGGAGTAGTTAAAGCACCAGTTAAAAATGATGAAGTTTATGTAACAACTGCAGTTGATGGAATACATTCTCGTTTAAGTGACTATCCGTTTTTAGGAGGATTCCATGTTACAAGAGCTACTTTAAGAGATGTTTGTGTAATGGGAGCAGATCCTGTAGCTATTTTAAGTGATGTTCATCTGGCAGATGATGGGGATGTTGGTAAGATATTTGATTTTACTGCAGGTGTAGCAGCAGTATCTGAACTTGTTGATGTTCCGATAGTGGCAGGAAGTACATTACGTGTAGGTGGAGACATGGTTTTAGGCGATAGATTTGTTTCTGCTGTAGGAAGTGTCGGGGTATCAGATTATCCTCCAACTGCAAGAAAAGGAGCAACTGAAGGTGATGTGATTTTACTTACAGAAGGTTCTGGTGGAGGAACTATTACAACAACTGCATTATATAACGGGTTTTTTGATGTAATATGGGATACATTAAATGTAAACTTTGTCCAGGCATCTCATGCACTTTTTGAAGCTGATTTAATTAAAGATATCCATGCAATGACTGACGTAACAAATGGGGGATTACGTGGAGATGCACATGAAATATCCAATACAACAGGAGTAGGTTTAGAGTTCTATGAAAAAGAAATTCGTGACTGCGTAGCTCCAAAAGTATTAAACATGCTTGAAACATTAAATATAGATCCGTTAGGTGTTTCAACTGATTCATTAATGTTGATTGCACCTCCTGAAATTGTTGGAGATATTAAAAAAGCAGTAGCTAAATATGATGTTCCTATTCGTGAAATTGGTAAGGTTGATAATTCTGGTGAACCAAACTTAATTAAAGAAGATGGAAATGTTGAAAAACTGGTTCCATTATTTAGGGAAGCTGCTTATACTAAAGTTAAAAAGTTCGTTGGAGATACGACACCTGAAGACTTTGAAATCATGAAGGAAAAAGTTCAAAAGGCATGTGACGAATCCATACTTAAAAAAGAAAAAGTGGTAAAACACATCCGTGAAAATTAACTTTTTCACACTTCTTTAAATTTTATCTATTTTTTATTATAATCCTTATATCATGAAAGATGAAAAAGGATATTTTTACATTATTGATGCATTTTTAGCTATTGTAATTTTACTTATAGCTATTTTGATGGTTAATTCAATTGTTTCTACTTCTAATCCTAATTATTCTAGCACTTCACATGACTTTAAATCGGCTCAAGACACAATGGAGTTATTAAGTGCTAAAATCAATTCTACAGACAGAGTTTTCATAGAAGATATTTCCAATATTTTAGATGAAAATCATAATTCAAAACACTCTGTAAGGGAAGTTTCTAAGTTATGTCGTGAGAAATTTGAGAAATTAAGTCTTAAGAATTATCAGTTTAAGGAAAACAATGTTTTGGGAGGAAAGATATTGGCTAGCTCTGGAGCGGTAGGTGAAGATGTTAGTGTAGCTAGTCGTAGTTATGGAGATTATTCCTATACATTATATATTTGGTAATATTGATTTGATTTTGAAATATTGCTTTCTAAATTTAGGAATACTTTATATACTCCTTGTGATATAGTATATCTTGGAATAAAGTTTTTTTATTTTTTCTTTGTTCCCTTTCTTAAATAATATTTGAGAAAGTAAAAACATTTTTAAAGTGTTTTAAGTCGGAGAATAGTTTTTTCTAGATAATTTAATTTATCCTAGTATTTGATATTAAATAATCAAAACAAATTATCTCCTTTTTGATTTGTTAAATCACAAATGAAATTTTGTATGTATTGGTTTCATTTGGAATAAAATGGGATTTATAACTTTTTAAGACCTGATTGATGGGTTTTAAATTATTTTTCTCATTTTATTTAAAAAATATTGTTTTCACTTTAAATTGTTTATGTGCTTTTGTTTTTTTATAATACTTTTTAATAATTGTTGTATTTGTAAATAGAAAATTTTAAATAAGTTTTAAGTTATATTACTTATTATAAATTAGATTTTATTTAGGTGAAAATTATGGCAGCTCAGCATTTCGATAAGTTTTTTAAAGGGCTTGGAATAAGTGATGCTTTTAGTTTAATTAATATGATTCCTTTGAGGATGCTTGATATTAATCCAAAACAATTATCAACTCAAATGGTTAATTTTAATCCTACTGAGTTGATGGAAATAGATTTAAAGGCTTATCGTGCAGATTTAATTATGGAATTGGATCATGTGATTTTAATGTTTGAATTTCAATCGACACATATCTATTTGGATGATAAACGGCGATTTAATATTTATACTGCAATTAAAGATAGAGCTAGGTTTGGAGACAAACCAATATATATTATAGTATTTAGTACTGTAGAAGACACTAAAGTAATTGATTATAAAGTAAATCCAGTATCTAGTTTTAAAATATTGGTAATATCTTTAAAAGATTACAATGCAGGCGAAATTATAAATAATATTGAAATTAAAATAAAAAACAACCAAAAAATAAACCAGAACGAATTAATAAACTTGCATTATCACCATTAATGACACTTGATGGCACAATAGCTCAACATTTGGAAAAAACAGTGCAAACACTAAGTAAGCTAAAAAAATCCATTAAAGAGAATTCAAAATTTGTATTTACTTTAACTTGGATATTAGTTGACAAATTCATCGAAGATGGAGAAACACGACAAAAATTAAGCAACATATTAAGTGATAACATGAGATTAATGGAAGAGTTCGGTCAGTCAAAATATGAAGCAGGCGAACAAAAAGGTGAGAAGAGAGGAATTGTGAAGACGAGGCATGAAATAGCTGAGAATTTATTGAAGGAGGGTTTGCCTCTGGAGTTAATTTCGCAAGTAACTGATGTGTCTGTAGAAAGATTGGAGCGGTTTAGTAATAATGGAAAATAATGATGTAGATAATTTATCTAAAGTGATGTAATATGAGTTTGATGGAAGAGTTCGGTCAGTCAAAATATGAAGCAGGTGAACAAAAGGGTGAGAGGATAGGTGAGAGGATAGGTATTAAGAAAGGTATTAAGAAAGGTGAGAAGAGAGGAATTGTGAAGGCTAGGCATGAGATAGCTGAGAATTTATTGAAGGAGGGTTTGCCTCTGGAGTTAATTTCGCAAGTAACTGGTGTGTCTGTGGGAAGATTGGAACTATTGAATTATTGTGAGAAACAAGATTGATGATTTAAATAGCTAAAAGAGAAATTATTGCTAAAAATAAAACATATCTATAAATCAGGTGTTAATATGGTTACTGTAGAGGAATTTGGTAAGGAAAAATATGAAGAAGGGTTTAGAAAAGGAATGTGGAAAGGAATTAAGGAAACAAAATTTGAAATAGCTAAAAAGTTAATAATAAAGGATGTTAGTTTGTATAACATTTCTTATGCCTGTGATATTGGTATGGCTACCTTAGGTGAATTAAAAGAATCATTGAAAAAATGATTCGTTTTTATTTTTTTATAAATGAAATATTATTTTTTTTAAATTAGAATAGGGGTTTAAATCAATAAATTATATTTTGTTTTTTTGTAAAGCTTTTTAATCAAATAAAATTCTTAAATAAAACAGTGCTTTTAAATACTATTAAAATCATAATATTGACTGATAACTATTTTTAATGTCGCCCCGATGGTGTAGTTTGGATAACACATAGGACTGCGGATCCTATTCCCCGGGTTCAAATCCCGGTCGGGGCATTATATAATTTTTTTAAATTCCGTGATACAATGTTAAATGCTAATACTTATGTAACTGATGAAGAAGGAATTGGCGGAACTATTAGGAATCAATATGAAGATTTTTATGTTGAAGAAATCCCTGAAGTGACTCCAACTGGTGAAGGACCTAATATTTGGATTTGGATTGAGAAAGTAGGTAGAACTACTTTAGATGTTGTTTTGGATATTGCAAGAGATTTGCACATTAGTAGAAAAAGAATGGGCTTTGCAGGAATGAAAGATAAAAAAGCCCGTACTCGTCAATGGATTTGTATATCTAATATGGAATCTGAAGAACAGTTTAGGCAAGTTAAGGATTTGGAAGGAACTATTTATAAAACTGATTTTTTAAAAGTTGTTCGTGGACGTAAAAAACTTAGAATGGGGCAGCTAAAGGGAAATAAATTCAGAATTCTTATCCGGGATATTGATGATATTGAAAAAAGTGCTGAAGTAGCTAATAATATTTTAAAGGAACTGGAAGTTACTGGTGTTCCTAATTACTTTGGATGGCAAAGATTTGGTAAACCAAGAACAAACACTCACCTGGTAGGTGAAGCTTTAGTTCAAAATGATTTAAAAGAAGCCGTTAGAAGATACATTGGAAATCCTACAGGTGAAGAACATGAAGAAAATCAGAAGGCAAGACAGGCTTATGATGATGGAAATTTAGAAGAATCTTTGGAATTTATGAGTAAAGGAATGCGTTATGAAAAAATGATGGTTCGTGAACTTATTAAAGATGCTAAAAAAGGACCATTAGATGATAAAGCTTATAAAAATGCATTATATGCACTTCCAAAACCTCTTCAGAGAATGTTTGTTCATGCATATCAGTCTTATTTATTTAATGATGCCGTTAGCAGAAGGGTAGCTATGGGAATTAACAGATATGTTGAAGGAGATATTATTATTGACAATGAAGAGAGAATTGTTCGTGATAAAACTCCTGAAGAATATCAGAAATTAATAGATAATTTTGAAGCTAATCCTACTTCTCCATTATATGGAACTAAAGTACCTTTTGCCGATGGTGAAGTTGGTGAAATGGAAAAATCAGTTTTAAATAGCTATAATTTAACTAAAGAAGATTTTGAAGTTCCTAAAATGCCTCGTTTAGGAAGTCATGGTTTAAGAAGGTCTATGAGAATTCAAGTTTGGGATGCTTCAGCTATTCCAACAGATGAAGGGGTTTTAACTGAATTTTCAATAAATAAAGGTTCTTATGCTACGGCTGTTTTAAGGGAAGTCATGAAAAAAGATGTTGTCTAGATTTATAACTCTTTTTCATCTTTTAAATTTTTATTAAATTCATTAAAATCATTTACACATGTTTTTTTGGTTTTGAAATTTTCATATAATTCATTTTAATATGCTCTTTAATTTTAAGTAATAGTTCTTATAAAATTATATCAAAGAATTATTGCTTAAGTGATTTTTATGATTGACTGTAGAAATATTGCTAAAGGAAAAGATAGTGGAGAATTAATAGTAAGCAACGAACCAATTAGTTTTTTAGGTGGGGTGGATCCCGAAACTGGAATTGTAATTGATCCAAATCATGAACTTAAGGGTCAATCCATTAAAGATAAAGTTTTATTCATTCCCGGAGGAAAAGGTTCAACTGTCGGATCTTATGTTATATTTCAAATGAAAAAAAATAATACTGCACCTAAAGCCATCATATGTTTAAATGCAGAACCAATTATTGCTACTGGGGCTATAATGTCTGATATTCCAATGGTTGACTCTCCAGAAGTCACTGATAAACTAAAAAATGGTGTTTTAGTTGAAGTTGATGGGGACAATGGTAAAATAGCTATTTTATAAATAATGTGGTTATTATGGAAACTTTAATTAAAAATGTAAATATTTTAAATCCAAATGAAGAAATTCAAACTTCATGCAATGTTTTAATTGAAGATAAGCACATTAAACAAATATCTGGAAAGGAATTGTCTGTTAAAGACAATGTTAAAATCATTGACGGACAGGATAATTATCTGATGCCGGGCTTCATTGACTGCCATGCACATATTATGGCTAATGGCTTTCACAAAGAAGAAAACATGGCAAATCCTTTAGCACTACATTTTTACAATGCAATTAAACATGGAAAACAAACAGTTGATGCAGGGGTCACAACAATTAAAGACTGTGGCCCTGCAGATATTGGAGTTAAAATAGCTCAAAAAAAAGGTTTATTTATAGCTCCTAAAATGGAAATATCAGTCACTCCTTTAGTATCAACAGGAGGACACTTTGATTTATTTTTACCATCAGGTTTTGACATGGAAATAGTTTATCCGGGATTTCCTAAAGGAAGGTGTGACGGACCTCTGGAAGTTCTAAAAAAGACTCGTGAAATAAAAAGAGCAGGAGCAGACTTTATTAAAGTCATGGCTAGTGGGGGAGTCTTAACAACAAACACATCTCCAGATTATCCTCAGTTCAATGTTGAAGAACTTAAAACAATAGTTGATGAAGCTCATGTTAATGATTTAAAGGTTTCAGCTCACTGCCACAGTTTAAAAGGGATTAATAACTGTATAGATGCGGGATTTGATTCTATAGAACACGGAACATTCATTGATAAAAAAACATCTCGTAAAATGGCTGAAAATAATGTAAAATTAGTTCCAACAATGCTGGTTCATGATTTTTTATATCATAGTGGATTTCCTGCATGGGATAATTATGCAGCTGAAAAAACAGCCAAATTAAAAGAAATAGTTAAAGTTCACAAAGAAAATATAGCTGTAGCTTATGAAGAAGGAGTGGATTTATTAATGGGAACAGATAGTGGAGTAATTGCCCATGGACATAACCTGGAAGAATTAATTCATTTAACCGATGTTGGAATGAGTAATGATGAAGCTATAGCTAGTGGAACAATAAAAGCTGCAGAGTTCATTTGCAAAGAAGATTCATTAGGTTCAGTTAGTGAAAATAAAATAGCTGATTTAATTTTAGTCAATGGTAATCCTTTAGATGATGTAAGTATTTTAGCTGATAACGACAATATTCTAAAAGTTATTCAGGACGGATGTCTTGTTAAAGACATTTAATTTTCTTTTTTTAAACTTTATTTAGGCATGCATAAATTTTTATTAAAGAAGCATATAATTTATATATGTGTGATTATTACTTTTAACTAAAAATAATTTATTTAAAATTAGGTTGTGATATAATGGCAAAACTTAAAGAAATGGATTTGCCTATTGAAGGAATGCATTGTGCTTCTTGTGTTTTAAGTTTAAATAAAACTTTTGAAAAAGTTGAAGGAGTGGAATCAGTAGATGCAGATTTAGCTTCAAATAAACTGCATTTAACTGTCAATCCAAAAAAGCTTCCCTTTGATGAAATTGAAAGATTGGTTAAAAATTTGGGATTTGAACTTCACACTGATGAAGTTACCCTTAAACTTAATGGGATGCATTGTGCTTCTTGTGTCATGAATGTTGAAAACTTTTTAATACGTTTGGATGGCATTTTTGATGTTAAGGCAGATTTAACTTCACAAACAGCACGTATCAATTATGATAAAACAAAAGCAACTGTTAAAGACATGGAGGAAGTTATAAACTCTTTAGGATTTGAAGTACTTGGAATTGACGGGCAACTTGAAATAAATGAAGATGAAATTTATAAAAATGATTTGAAGGATAAAAGAAATAGGATTATAGTTGGTTTTGCAGCATCTGCTGTTTTAATGGCTTTGATGTATGTTCATTGGCATCCATTTGGATTGTCTATGGGAATAATTTCTTTAATTATAAGTATTGTCCCATTTCTTTATGTATCGTTACCTACACTTAAAGCAGGGTTCAACGGTCTTGTTCATAAGAATTTAAACATGGATGTAATGTATTCGATGGGTATAACTGTTGCATATCTTTCAAGTATTCTGGGAACATTTAACATTGTTCTTGATCATTCATTCATGTTTTATGAAACAGCTATTATGCTTCCATCATTTTTACTTATTGGTAGGTATCTTGAAGCAAGAGCTAAAAAGAAAACTTCTGATTCAATTCGTGAGCTTATTGGTCTTCAGCCAACAGCAGCTACTTTAATAGAACTTGATGATAATGGAAATATAGTATCTCAAAAAGAGGTGGCTATTAAAGAAATTCAAATTGATGATACTTTACTTGTTCGTCCTGGAGATAAAATACCTGTAGATGGTGAAGTAATTGGTGGTCATTCTTATGTTGATGAATCAATGATTAATGGTGAACCAATTCCTAAAGCTAAAAGAGATGGTGAAGAAGTATTTGCAGGTACTATTAATCAGGAGGGCGTTTTACATATTAAAGCTAAAAAGATTGGTAGTGAAACTGTATTGTCAAATATTATTCGTTTGGTTGAAAAAGCTCAAAGTTCCAGACCTCCAGTTCAAAAACTAGCTAATACTGCAGTTAGTTATTTCATACCAACAATTTTAACAATAGCTGTCGTTGTATTCATGTTGTGGTACTTTGTATTTGACTCTACTTTGTTGTTTGCACTTACAACTTTAATTTCAATTTTAGTTGTAGCCTGTCCATGTGCATTAGGTTTAGCTACTCCGACAGCAGTAACTGTAGGTGTTGGCAGAGCTGCAGAATTTGGTATTCTGATTAAAAATGGCGATACTCTGGAAAATGCAGGTAAAATTGATGTAGCAGCATTTGATAAAACAGGAACCATAACTGAAGGTCAGCCGGAAGTGGATGATATTATCTGCTATGGAATCAGTGAAAATGAACTAGTTGAACTTGCAGCCAGTGTAGAGAAAAATTCCAATCATCCAATAGCTAAGGCAATTGTCAGAAAAGCAAATGACATGAATCTGGAACTTAATCAAACTTCATCATTTGAAAACATAACGGGAAAAGGTTTAAAAGCTCAAGTTGATGATAAAGATGTTTTAGCAGGAAATAAAAAGCTTTTGGAGTCTCAAAATATTGAAATTCCTCAAAGTGTTCTGGAAGAATACGAGAATTTAGAAAATCTTAGCAAAACTATAATTTTTGTAGCTATTGATGGTGCAGTTAAAGGTATTTTAAGCTTATCTGATAAAATTAAAGCTAATTCTAAAAGAACTATTGAAGAATTGCACAAAATGGGCATTGAAACATATATGCTTACAGGAGATAACAAGAAAACTGCATTAAATGTAGCTAGCCAGGTGGGTATTGATAATGTAAAAGCAGGAGTTTTGCCTGAAAACAAATTAGACATTGTTAAAAACCTTCAAAAAGAAGACAAAACAGTTTTATTTGTTGGAGATGGTATTAATGATGCGCCGGCACTTACTCAGGCTAATATTGGTGTAGCTATGGGTAATGGAACAGATATTGCTATGGAAAGTGGGGATATTGTTGTAATGGAAGGAGATTTGGAAAATGTGGTTGCTGCTGTACAGTTTTCTAAAAAAGTAATGACTAGAATTAAAGAAAATTTATTCTGGGCATTTGCATATAATGTTATATTAATTCCACTTGCAGCTGGTGTGCTGTATGCCAGATTTGGAATAATGTTTATGCCGGAATGGTCTGCTCTTGCAATGGCATTAAGTTCAGTAACAGTTATATCCTTGTCACTTGCTCTTAAAGGATATGTTCCTGCAATAAAAAAAGAAACAAAAAGTTAATTGATTTAATTGTCAATTAACTCTATTTTTAATTTTCCAAGTTTTGTAGCTAAGAAATTATAGAATATAGCTAAAAGACCGCCACCTATAACTCCGTTTATTAATCCGCCAACAATATTGCCTAATGCTTGGTAAGCATCTCCGCCACTAACTAATGAAATGATAGCTAAAATAATGTTGAATACTAAGCTGATTACTGTTAATACAATAACTAAACTAAGCGGGTTAATGGAATTTAGAGAAGTCATTTCACTATCTTTAGATAAGTCTAGGACAATTCCTTTGCCTTTACTTCCAAGCAAATTATAGATGTAAGTTGCAATTAATGTAAATACAAAAGTTATAATAAATGATCCGACTATAATCATTGCAATAACTGACGGCTGCATTATAACTGCTGCAACTTGGTAAAGTGCAAATGCCATTACAGTTTGTCCACTAAACATTAAAGTTTGAACTATTGATGATAGTATAATTGGAACAATGAATATAGACACTGCACAAAGTAAAATAACAAGAATTGTTGTTATAATTGATGCAATAAGTGCAGTTGGCACAGTTGAAATTTTAGTAATTTCTTTGCCGTCTTTTAATTCAAAAGTAATTGGATTCATCCTTTTTGTTAACCAGTTGTAGAGATATCCTTCTGCAAATCTATTATATATAGAACACATTATAGTTCCAACAATTAGTGTTGGGATGATATAAGCCACTATTCCAATGCTTTGAGCATTTAATATGCCTATAGCTACTAAAAGAATTATGGAGGCTAAAACTGAGAATAATACTCCAATCCCAGTTCCCATAATTGTGTATGATGTTATATCAATAGATTTTAAAATTTTTACATCACTCATGTATTTTTCACCTCATTTTACTTATTATGTCTATGTTCTATTTAAACCATTCTTTAGATTGTTCAAGTAATTCATTAATAATGGTTTTAGATGAACCGATATATGTATGAGGATTCATAATTTTTTCAACATCTTCAGGTGTTAGGTATTTTTGGACGTCTTCTTCTTCTAAAATAAGTTCTCCTAAAAGACCGCCTTCTTTATTAGCTTTAATAGCATTTCTCCTTACGATTCCATATGCAGTTTGTTTTCCCATTCCGCTTCTTGTAAGTTCTGCCATTAATCTTTCAGCCATAATTAATCCGTTAGTTAAGTTTAAATTTCTTTCAATATTCTCATCGTAGAATACTAAATTGCTCATTAATTTAATAGTTAAATTGAGGATGTAATCAGTTAAAATACAGCTTTCCGGAAACATTATTCTTTCACATGATGAATTGGTTAAGTCTCTTTCATGCCAGAGAGGGTTGTTGTCAAGTGCTGCATTTACAAATGATTTTACAATTCTTGCAATACCACAAATACGTTCTGCTGTAATTGGGTTCATTTTATGTGGCATTGTACTGCTTCCCACCTGTTTTTCAGGATCAAAGTATTCACCAAGTTCCATGAGTTCAGTTCTTTGGAGGCTTCTGATTTCTAGAGCTATTTTATCTAAAGTACTTGCAATATTAGCTAATGTTGAAATGAATTCCACATGATTGTCTCTTTGAACAACCTGATTGGTAATTGTAGCTGCAGGTAATCCTAAGATATTAGCTACTTCTTTATGGATTTTCCATCCGTCTTCACCAAGAGCTGCTGTAGTACCAACTGCACCATCCATCATAGATACACAAACATTTTTTTGAGCATTTTCTAATCTTTCATATTGTCTGTGAAGTTCATCAGCCCAAATACCGAATTTCATACCGTAGGTAGTTGGAAGTGCATGCTGACCATGGGTACGGCCAATGCAGACTTTATCGATATTTTCTTTAGTTAAATCAAGCATTATTTTAGTTAATTTTTCTACTTTTTCTTTTAAAACTTCAATTGAATCATTTAAAAGTAAAGAATTGGAGCTGTCTACAACATCATTTGAAGTAGCTCCGAAGTGGACATATTCTCCAGCATCATTATCACAGACTTCTCCAATAGCTTTAACTAATGCAGCTATGTCATGTTTAGTTTGAGCTTCAATTTCATCTACTCTTTCTAATTTAACATATTTGGTATTAGCTTTAGCTGCTATTTCATCTGCTACTTCCTGAGGAATTATGCCAAGTTTTCCTTCTGCCTGAGCTAGAGCAGATTCTACATCTAATTTTCTCTGTAATTTGTTTTCAGTTTCCCAAATGGATTTCATTTCAGGAGTACCATATCTGTATTCTATTGGATGTATAGCCATTTTATATCATCTCAGTTTTATTTAATAATATTAATATATTGATTTTTTTAGTATTTTATACTATTCTTAATTAAATCTTTTTTGATGAGTGGTGGTGGTTAAGTTTATAATATATGATATGAATATATATTAGTAAATTATTTTTTACTAAGTATAAAAAAACTTAGGTGATTTTTTGGAAACTAAAATTAAAGAATTTCGTAATGAAAAAGGATTAAGTCAACAAAAATTGGCAGATTTAATTGGTGTCACAAGACAAACAATAAATGCCTTGGAAAATGCTAGATATAATCCTTCTTTACTTTTAGCCTTTAGAATAACTAAGATTTTAGATAAAGAAAACATTGAGGATGTTTTCATCATTGATGATGGTGAGTGAGAGATGATATTAGATATTTATAAAGATTCCTTTGAATATGCTTCTAAAAATGTAAAAAATCTCTTGATTTTAGGAGTGTTTTACTTATTTGGTTTTTTAGTCATTCCTATGTTCTTCATTTTAGGTTATAATTATAGAATTATTAAAATAGCTACTGAAGGAATGATTAATGGTGATGATGAACTTCCTGAATTCGAAAACTGGACTTTGATGCTAGTTGAAGGAATTAAATGTTTTGTTGTGTATTTAGGTTATTTGATTATTCCAATCCTTGTATTTTTGGGTATTCTATGGGGCTGTGGCCAAGCTAATAATCTTTCTTTAAGTATTGTTGGGTTTATAGTAGGGATTGTTATTTTATTAGTATTTGCATTGTATTCATTTTTAGCTATTTCTCATATGGCTACAAATGACGGATCAATGAAAGCGGCATTTGATGTAAAAGAAATAACAAATATTGCTAAGTCCATTGGGTGGACAAGATGCTTTACAACATATATTGGAATGGTAATACTTGTCAGTGTAATTATTTGTGTTGTTGTTAGTATAGTTTTAGCAGTTTTAATGGTTTTAGGAGTTGCTACTGTTTCTGCAGTTCCAGTAATGGGTGTAGCTACTGTAGCTGGTGTTGTATCAACTTTAATCATTAACTTTGTAATAACATTTATTGCAATGCCTTACTTACAGATATTCCAAAGTCGTTGTCAAGGTTTACTTTATAATATTAGGTGATTTTTCACCTCTTTTTTTTATTTAGGGCTTTGTTATTATGCCATCATTAAATAAGGCAATTAAACAGACTACTTTGATTGAATTATTAATTATAATTTTGTGTTTTTACTTAATATATCTGGTAGCTGGGTTTTACGGTTTTAATGTAGATATGGAATGGATGTACCTAGTTATTGTTGCTTATATTCTTATTAAATCCAGAAAATATGCAGCTGAAACTGATGTAAATATTTTTTCTAAAATTAAATTTAGATATGTATTTTTAATAGTTATTGTAAATGTATTTTTTTCATATGGGATGTTGTACTTAGCTAACACCTTAAATATAGGGAGTCTTTTAAGTTTTAGCTTAATTCCAAGTCTGAAAAGCATAGCTTTTATTGGAGGCTTAATTGGAACTATTTTAATCTCTCCAATTTCTGAAGAAATAATTTTCAGAGGAATTATTTTAAACAGGCTGAAATTAGTTGTTCCAGTTAATATGGCTATTTTGGTATCTTCATTATGTTTCGGAGTTCTTCATGGATATGGAAGTATGATTTCAGCATTTGTATTTGGATTGTGTATGTGTATTTTGTATATTAAAACAGACAACATTCTTGTTCCTGTATTTGCACATATTATGAATAATTTCTTTGCAGAATCTTTATTTTATTTGGATAGGGATGCAATACTTTTTAACAATGATTTGGTAATGATTACAATTACTATTTTAGCTATCCTATCTTTATATTTAATATTGAACTCTTTAAAGATTGAATGGAAATTTTTAGATAAGAAATAATACTTTATATATGCTGAAAATTAATTATATAATTAGGTGTTTTTACTATGAATATTAAAATGGTGGGCCTTGCAGTAGTTATTGCAGGCGTATCTTTATGTGTAATGTTTTTTGACTCTTATAAGTATATGGTTGCTGCACTGACTGTTGTTGTTTTCGGATTCCTTATAGCTTTAATAGGTTATTTGTCTGATGTTAAAAAGCAAAAAATAATTAATGACAGGTTAGATGATGATATTGAAAGGGTTATTCAACCTTTAATAACTAAATATTCTAATTTAAATAAACAATATTCTAGCCAGTATGATGGCGAGGAGTATGTTCAAAAAAGAATGGAATTGAATCGTAGTTTGGAAAAAGAACTTACTGAAAATCTTCCTTATTTGGAAAGCAGGCAAATTAAAAAGATTGTCATTAATTTTAGTAGGGAACAAAACAAATTATAATTTTTTTTCAAATAAATTATAATGTACAAAAAAGTACAACAAGGATTTAAATAGTACATTATTCTAAGTATATTATAGTGATTAAAATGTTTTCCCCAAGTTTGGATGAAGTAAAAGAAATTGCAAAAAATAACGAATATAAACGAATTCCGGTAGCTTATGAAATGTACTCTGATATAGCTACTCCAATAGAAGTATTAAGGATTTTAAAAGAAATTAGTAAACATTGTTATATGCTGGAAAGTGTTGAAGATTCACAAAAATGGGGAAGATACAGTTTTTTAGGTTTTGATCCACTTTTAGAATTTACCTGTCAAAATGGACGGGTTCAAATTAAAGGAGACAGCGAATTTGAAGACAGCTCCAAATTAACTGATGATGAGAAGATAATTATCGAAACAGATGACCCTGGTGAAGTTATTAAAGATTTGGTTAGACAAAACAAATCTCCAAAATTACCTGATTTACCTCCGTTTACCGGTGGTTTTGTAGGATATTTTGCTTATGATTATATTAAATATGCAGAACCTTCCTTAAACCTTGATGCTGAAAATCAGGATCAGTTTAAAGATATTGATTTAATGTTATTTGATAAGGTTGTTGCATTTGATAATTTCAGACAGAAAATTGTTTTAATTGCAAATATGAAAACAGACAATTTGGATAAAAATTATAAAAAAGCCTGTGATGATTTGAAAAAAATAGCCAAATTAATTAAAACAGGCAAAAAAGCAGAAATTGAACCATTAACTTTAAAATCAGATTTCAAACCAGTGTTTTCACGTCAAAAATATTGTCAAATGGTAAACAATGCTAAAGAGTATATTAAAGAAGGAGATATTTTTCAGGTTGTACTGTCAAACAGAATTGAAGCAGACATTTCCGGAAGCCTGTTTGATACTTACAGGGTTTTAAGAACTACAAATCCTTCACCTTATATGTTTTATTTTTCAAGTGATGATATTGAAATAGCGGGGGCTTCACCTGAAACTTTAGTTAAATTAAACAATAGAAAATTATATACATTTCCACTAGCTGGAACAAGACCAAGAGGAAAAACCGAAAAAGAAGATTTGGCTCTTGAAAAAGAGTTGTTAAGTGATGAAAAAGAACTGGCTGAACATAATATGCTTGTAGATCTGGGACGTAACGACATTGGAAAAATATCTGAAATGGGTTCTGTCAGTGTTGATAAATACCTGTCAATTGAGAGATTTTCTCATGTAATGCATATTGGTTCAACAGTATCTGGAACTTTAAGAAAAGATTTGGATTCACTTGCAGCTATTGATTCAATACTTCCTGCAGGAACACTGTCCGGAGCTCCAAAAATAAGAGCTTGTGAAATTATTAATGAACTTGAAAATAATAAAAGGGGAATTTATGGTGGAGCTATTGGATATATTGATTTAAGCGGTAATGTAGATACCTGTATATCAATTAGAATAGCTTTTGCACGTAACAATAAAGTTTTCATAAGATCAGGTGCAGGAATTGTAGCTGACAGTGTTCCAGATAATGAATTTGATGAATGTTTAAACAAGGCGGCGGCAGTTATTGATGCTTTAAAAATAGCTGATGGGGGAATTTTATGATTTTATTAATAGATAACTATGATAGCTTTTCATATAACTTGTATCAATTAATCGGACAGGTAAATGATGATATTGAAGTTTATAGAAATGACAAAATCACCCCTGACGAAATTGAAGATTTAAATCCTGAAGCTATTATTTTATCTCCTGGTCCTGGAAGGCCGGAAGATGCGGGAATCTGTGTCGACACTGTTAAAAAATTCCATGATAAAATACCAATTTTAGGAGTTTGTCTTGGTCATCAGGCAATATGTGTGGCATTTGGAGGTAAAATATCTTATGCAAGTAAATTAATGCATGGAAAATCATCAATAGCTAAATTAAATAAAGACCCAATTTTTAAAGGTTTAAATGATGAAATTACTGTTGGCAGATATCATTCTTTAAGTTTGGTTGAAACTACACTGCCTAAAGATTTAAGAATAATTTCCAAAACAACAGATGGCGGAGAAATAATGGCCGTTAAACATGAAAAATACGATATTTATGGTCTTCAGTTTCATCCGGAATCAATATTGACTCCTGATGGAATTACAATAATTGAAAATTTCATAAACAAAATAATTAGGGAGGATAATTAAATGATTAAAGAAGCTATTTTAAAAGTCATAAACGGAAATGATTTAAATGCTGATGAAGCTTATAATACAATGGATGAAATAATGTCTGGGGAAGCTAGTGAAGTTCAGATGAGTGCTTATCTGACAGCTTTATCAATGAAAGGTGAAACAATTGAAGAAATTACAGCTTCTGCAAAAGCTATGAGAGCACACTGTGTAAAACTGTTAAATGATGAAGAAGTCCTGGAAATAGTTGGAACCGGTGGAGACGGGTCTAACAGTTTCAATATATCAACAACATCTTCAATTGTAATTTCTGCAGCGGGAGTTCCGGTAGCTAAACATGGAAACAGATCAGCGTCAAGTAAGTGTGGTGCAGCTGATGTTTTAGAAGCTTTAGGTGTTAATATTTATATTGAGCCAGAAAAAAGTCTGGAAATATTAAAAGAGATTAATTTATGCTTCTTATTTGCTCAAAATTATCATTTAGCTATGAAATTTGTAGCTGGAGTCAGAAAAGAATTATCTATAAGAACAATATTCAATGTTTTAGGACCTCTGACAAATCCTGCAGGCGCTTCAATGCAGGTTTTGGGAGTTTATGATGAATCACTTGTAAAACCTCTTTGTGAAGTCCTTAAAAATCTGGGAGTTAAATCTGCATTGTCAGTACACGGTCAGGACGGACTGGATGAAATTTCAGTTAGTGATAAAACATCCATCTGTGAACTTAAAGATGGAGAGTTAAAATGTTATGAAATAGCTCCTGAAGACTTTGGAATGGAGAGATGTTCTAAAGAAGATCTTGTAGGTGGAAACCCTAGGGAAAATGCAGAAATTACATTGTCTATTTTAAATGGCCAAAAAGGACCAAAAAGAAATGCAGTTGTTTTAAACTCTGCTGCTGCTTTGTATGTAGCTGGAAAAGCAGACTCTATAGCTGATGGTGTTAGATTAGCCAGTGAAATTATTGATTCTGGTAGAGCTAAAAAACAGCTTGAGAAATTTATTGAATACACAAACAGTTGATTTTATGTTAGATAAAATAGTTGAAAAAACAAAAGAAAGAGTGTCTGAAGCTAAAAAGGTTAATTCATTAGATAAACTCAAATATAAAATATTCAATCTTGATGTTTATTTCAATTATCCTTTTAAAAAAGCCCTAGGCAGTGATGATATCAGCATTATTGCTGAAGTTAAAAAAGCATCTCCATCTAAAGGTTTAATAGCTGAAGATTTTGATTATGTAAATATTGCAAAAGAATATGAAGCTGCAGGAGCATCAGCTATTTCAGTTTTAACAGAACCTTACTTTTTTCAGGGTTCTGATGATTATTTAAAGGAAATAGTTAAAAATGTTAAAATTCCAGTACTTAGGAAAGATTTTGTTGTTGACGAGTACATGATTTATGAAGCCAAGTTACTTGGAGCATCTGCAGTATTGCTTATTGTATCTATTTTATCTGATGAGCAATTGGAACAGTATCTGACTATAACTCGTGTTTTGGGAATGTCTGCTATTGTTGAAGCTCATGATGAAAATGAAATTAAAAGGGCGATTGATGCAGGTGCAGATATTATTGGTGTAAATAATAGAAATTTAAAAGATTTTAGTGTAGATATTGAAAACAGTATTCGTCTACGTAGCTGTGTAGAGGAAGATATCATATTTATTTCTGAAAGTGGTATTAAAACAAAAGAAGATGTTGCCAGATTAAAAGAAAATAATGTTGATGCAGTTTTGATAGGTGAAACTTTAATGAAATCACCAGATAAGAAGGCAATGATTCAGGAGTTTAAGAATGGTTAAAATCAAAATCTGCGGACTTAAACGATTGGAGGATATAGAGTTTGCAAACAGATACAAACCGGATTATGTAGGATTTGTATTTGCTGAAAGTAAAAGGAAAGTAGATCATAATCTTGCAAAACAAATGAAAGCAAAACTCTGCGAAGATATTCAAAGTGTTGGCGTTTTTGTAGATGCAGACATTAGTGAAATCCTGAAATTATGCAGTGACGGTACAATTGATATTGCACAGCTTCATGGGATGGAAAACAAAGAGTATATTAAAACTCTTAAAGAAAAAACAGATTACAAATTAAAGATTATTAAAGCTATTGAAGTATCTGAAAATACAGATTTTTCTGAGTATGATGATTCATTAGCTGATTATTTGTTGCTTGACAGTGGAAAAGGATCAGGCAAAACCTTTGACTGGCGGCTGATTAGAAAAAACTTAAAAAAGGAATTCTTTCTGGCAGGCGGGTTAAACAGTGAAAATATCACTCAAGCTATTGGGGAAGTTAGGCCATATGCAATTGATTTAAGCAGTGGTGTTGAAACTGACGGATTTAAAGATGAATATAAAATAAAAAAAGTCATGGAGGCTAAAAATATGAATGATGGAAGATATGGAGAATACGGGGGACAGTATATCTCCGAAACTTTAATGAATGAATTAATTTACTTGGAAGAACAGTATTATCATTATATGAATGATTCGGAATTTGTAGAAGAATTAAATACACTTTTAAAAGAATATGCTGGCAGACCTTCTTTGTTATACTATGCAAAAAGAATGACTGAAGATTTGGGAGGAGCTAAAATTTATTTAAAGCGTGAAGATTTAAATCACACAGGAGCTCATAAAATCAACAATGTCCTTGGTCAGGTTTTACTGGCTAAAAAAATGGGAAAAACAAGAGTAATAGCTGAAACTGGAGCAGGTCAGCATGGAGTAGCTACAGCAACAGCAGCAGCACTTCTGGATATGGAATGTGAAGTGTACATGGGTGAATTAGACACCAAACGTCAGGCTTTAAATGTTTATAGGATGGAACTGCTTGGAGCAAAAGTTCATCCGGTAAAATCAGGAACAAAAACCTTAAAAGATGCAGTTAACGATGCTTTTAGAGACTGGATTGGAAGAGTTCATGATACAAATTATGTAATAGGTTCAACAATGGGTCCTCATCCATTTCCAATGATGGTTAGAGACTTCCAGGCAGTAATAAGTGCTGAAGCCCGTAAACAGTTCTTGGAAAAAGAAGGAAAACTTCCTGATGCAGTTTTAGCGTGTGTTGGTGGTGGAAGTAATGCTATGGGTGCATTTTACAACTTCATAGATGATAAGGATGTTAAATTAATCGGATGTGAAGCAGGAGGAAAAGGAGTGGATACTCCATATAATGCAGCAGCTTTGACTAACGGACAAATCGGAATATTTCATGGGATGAAATCTATATTTAATCAGGGAGAATATGGGCAGATATCTGAAGTTTATTCTGTTTCAGCAGGTCTTGATTATCCGGGAGTAGGTCCTGAACATGCACATTTAAGAGATATTGGAAGAGCAGAATATGTGCCGGTTACAGATGAAGAAGCAGTAAATGCTTTTGAATATTTGTCAAAAATGGAAGGAATCATTCCGGCTATTGAAAGTGCTCATGCAGTAGCATATGCAATGAAAATAGCTCCAAAAATGGATAAAGACGAAATTATTATGGTATGTCTTTCCGGAAGAGGGGATAAAGATGTTGCATCAATTGCAAAATACAGGGGAGTTGAGTTAAATGAGTAAAATAGCAAATGCATTTAAAAATGGTAATGCTTTTATCGGATTTTTAACTGCAGGTGATCCGACAGTCGAAAAAACAGTAGAATACATTTTAGCTATGGAAGAAGCAGGTTGTGATTTAATAGAAATTGGAATTCCATTTTCAGATCCGATGGCTGAAGGAGTTGTAATTCAGGATGCAAATATAAGAGCATTAAGTCATAATACAACAACTGATGATGTATTTGAAATAGTCAGGAAAGTTCGCCAAAAAACAGATATTCCATTGGTATTTTTAACTTATATCAATCCTGTTTTCTTTTATGGTTATGAAAAATTCTTTAAAAAATGCGGTGAACTTGGAATCGATGGAATTATATCACCTGACCTGCCTTATGAGGAAAAAGGTGAAATTAAAGATATTGCATTAGCTAATGGTGTAGATGTTATTTCTTTAATAGCTCCAACTTCAAAAGAAAGAATTCAAAAAATAGCCGGTGATGCAACAGGATTTATTTATGTTGTTTCTTCTTTAGGAGTTACTGGGATGCGCAGTGAAATAAAAACAGACTTAAAATCTATTTTAGATGATATTCGTGCAGTTAGTGACCTGCCCTTAGCTGTTGGTTTTGGTATTAACACACCTCAACAGGCTTCCAACATTGGTAAAATAGCTGACGGGGTCATTGTAGGAAGTGCTATTGTAAAAATCATTGAAGAGCATGGTGAAAATGCAACAGAACCTCTAAAAGAATATGTCTCAGCTATGAAAAAAGCCTGCAATGAATAAAATGGGGGAAAATATAATATTTTTTCCTTTTTTGAGTCTATAAAATTTTATAGGTTTATTTATTTTTGTGTTTTCTGTCTAATTTTGTATTTTGCTAGTCTAAAATGGGTATTGTTTAATAAAATAATATGGAACTACATAGGAGATTACACTTATTTAGAATCAACTGTTAATTCTTTAACTATTAATTATTTGGTTGTAAAATTTTATAGTTCATTAAATAAGATATATTCATTTTTAATTTAATTTTTTATATATTTAATCAAATAAGTATTTTTAGTGTAGGTAAAATAAAATTAAAAAGTTTATATAAAGTTTTGAATATAATTAAAAGTTGAAAAAATGATATTGGAGGAAAACAAATTTTTATGATGTCACAAAATAATTATGTAAAAAATTTCCTAAAATTTTTCATCTGTATAATAATCGTGTTTTCTTTAATTAATGCAGTAAATGCTAATGAATATAATATAATTGAAAATACAACAGTTATTGATGAAAATACACAAATTAATAATAATTTTATAGAAACTAACAATAATTATACTTTAGAAAGCAATACTCAAAGTATTGATTCATTAGATGAATATAATATAACTGAAAATGTACATATTAAAACATTAGAAGAACCTTATTTTAAACAGGACATAGATTATATTAATTTTACTATTTTTGATGACTTTTTAAAAGGAGATAATATACGATTATCTTCTGCAGATAATGAATGTCACTTTATTTCACAAGACTTTGTTTTAAATCACAAAGGATTGCCATTTGTTGTAAAATTAGTAGACAACTACGGGAATCCATTAATTAATCAAACAGTTGTTTTTACTATCCATGGAGTAAGCTATAATAAAATAACAGATAATGATGGCAATGCTAAAATGAACATTCGTCTAAACAACGGAGTTTACACAATTGGATTTGCTTTCAAAGGTACTTCTAAGTATAAAAGTACAAGTGGAACAAGAACTGTTAGTATGATTAGTGGAATGTTGAATCCAAATTTAGATGCAAATGTTGTTAACAAATATTATGGAGATTCAACACCCTTAAAAATATACTTAAAGGACAATAATTATCAACCTCTAACTAATAAAGAAATTACAATACGTATTAATGGTGTTACTTATACTAAAACTACTGACAATAATGGTTATGCATCCATGGGAATTAGTTTATATGCAGGATCATACTCAGCAATCATACAGTTTCCTGGAGATACTTATTATTATGGTGTAACCTTAAACATTCCAGTAACTATAAATAAAAGAACAACTTCTTTAGTTGCTAATGATTTAACTAAATATTATAATAGTGATGATAAATTCTTTGTTCGTTTATTATCTGGTGGAAATCCATTAACTAACAAAGTTGTTAAAATGACAATTAATGGGGTGGCATATGATTAAAATAACTGATAATAAGGGGTATGTTTACTCAAATGTTAATTTAAATCCCGGAACATATCAGGCAAATGTAGTGTTTAATGGCGACAATTATTATAGTAGTTCATCTATTTCAAAAACATTGGTTGTAAAAGAGTGGTTAACCACTACTTTAAGTGCAAATAACTTAGTTAAATACTATGGTGATGCAGATTCATTTAATGTTAAATTAACAAGTGAAAATAATGTTTTAACAGGTAAAAACATCAATTTTAATGTTAATGGTGTCAATTATGTGAAAACTACAAATAATGAGGGGTATGCTAAGTTAAATATTAGTTTACTTGCAGGCACATATACAGTTGTAGTTTCATATAATGGGGAATTACCATACAAGAGTTCAAGTATCACAAAAACAATAACTATAAATAAAAAGACAACCAGTTTAATTGCTAATGACTTAATTAAATACTCTAGTGAAAATGATACTTTTAATGTCCGTTTAGTGTCTGATAATATCGATTTGAAAGATAAAATTGTGAAAATTACAATAAATGGAGTTACATATAATAAAGTAACTAATGGTGATGGATATATTTTCATGAATATCCGTTTAAATCCAGGTTCTTATTGTGCAGATGTCCTATTTGAAGGAGATGATTGTTATAAAAGTAGTTCTGTTTCTAAAAATATTTTAATTAAAGATCCTTCAAGTTTTACAAATAATTATCTCCCTATTTTTAATGTAAATAGTGGTTTTTATAATAAATCATGGATGTTAATTAATATTTCTTGTCTAAATCCAAATGCTACAATTTATTGTAGTTTTAATAATTCTGCAGAATATGTGGGAACTCAAAGTATGTCTTTTAATTTGACTAGTGGTAATTGGACTATTAAAGCACATACTATGGTTCATGGAGTTAACAGTACGTTCGTTGTGCATAATTATCTTTTAGATGGAAATGCTCCTTTTGTTTATGCGAATTATGGGTCTGGAATATATGAAAATCCAATTACTGTAAATTTAATCGCTATTGATGACAATGATAAGAATCCAATAATTTATTATACTTTAGATGGCACAACACCAACAATAAACAGTATGAGGTATACACATTCTTTTGTAGTTTCCAAAAATACTAAGCTTCGTTTTATGAGTATAGACAAATATAATCATAAAAGTAGTGTGTTTTGTGTCAATTATTTCTTTGGAGAAACTATAGTTAATATAAATACTGCTAAAACATATGATAAACTTCAAAATGCATTAAATGACCCAGATACGCAGGTAGGAGACATAATAGAAATTAGTAAAAATATAAATGAAAAAATAGTTTTAAATAAAACGGTATGTTTACGTTCTTGTGATTTTAAAAATATATCTTGGAGGGGTGATGGTTATTGTATTTGGTTCCAAAAAGGCAGTTCTAATTCAATTGTTGATGGTTTTAAATTTTTAACAAATAGTTAAGAATATGGTTCAATTATAATGCAAGATACTTATAATTGTTTAATTTCCAATAATAAATTTTATGGAGATAATTATGCAGCTATAACTTCTAAAAATAATTGTTCTTTTAATAATATTATCAATAATGAGTTCTACGGAAGTGCGATGTCTCAAATTTTTAATAATCAAAATGTAAATAATTATTATATTTTAGATAATTTCATAAGTAATGAGAATATTGACGGTTGGAATATTTATTCTTCTAGTATGAATAATTCTATAATTAAAGGAAATATGATTTGTAATGCTAAAATAGGAATTTATATTAGTAATGGATTTAATAATTCATTAAGCTATAATAATATAACTAATACTGATGCAGGAGTCTTTATTGGAACTTCAAATTATTATAATATTATCAGTAATATTATCCAAGATAATGCCTTTGGTATTTATTTAGAGGATATATCTAATAATTTAAATATCAATTTTAATATTATCTCTCATAATTATGATTTTAATTTTTATAATAATATGGAATGTAATAGAATTAATGTAACTTATAATTGGTGGGGTTCTAATAATTTCGATTCAATTTCACAATATTTGCATTGTACTAATAATGTAGATTATTCTAATTTCAAACCATTTTTATATTTATATACGAGTATTTCTTCTTATAAATCTCATAATGGTCTAATTACAGGAGCTACGATTTGTGTTGATTTAACTATTGTTTGGGATGGTGTTAGTAGTTCTTATTTGGATTATTCATCAAATTTAGGTTGTATTCCTGATGGTTTAATAGCTAAATTTAATGGTGTTGATGTAGAATTACATAATGGTAAAGCATATTATAATGTAACTTTTAATTCAAGTAGTAGTCGTGATGTTAATATTTGTGTAGATGGTGTTTATTCACAGATTTCTGTTGAAAAGGAATCTTTTGCACGTATTGTTATTAATAGTTCTGCAGTAGAACATGACACTAATAATTCTTTCCATTATGAATTTAATGTACCTTTAAATGATTCTGTTGATTGGATTAGTGTTGTCTGGAAGTATAAAGATGATTTTGAAAGTGAGATAAATTTAATAGTTAATGGTGAAATTACTAAAAAATTCTATGTAGATAGTAGTTTTTATAATCTGGTGAAACATGAGTATCGAAGTATTGTTTTTGATGCAGTGAAGTTATATAATAAACTTTCAAACGATAATTTATATAAGTATATAGGGGAGTATTACGTTTGGATTTCTTTGAAATATAATGTGCATACTTTATCTGCTGTTGAAAGAATATATGATTCTTTAGAAGGTGATGAGTTCACAACTGACATGTTAAATGTCATGTTAAAAGAGCATAAAACATCAGTTAGTAATGTTTTATTAAGTTTATTAAAAAATTCTTATGGATTATTTGATAATGAAATTAATTTTATTAAATATAATTTCTTTAGATTCCCAGACACAATTTCCTTGGATATAAAGTATTTTGGTGATGAAAGTAGATATTTTAATTTTGATAATGGATATAGTAAATTTTATAATTGGGTTGGAGATAATACTCGTAGATATGGTGCTATTACATATCTTGATGGTAGTTATGCTCATGAAGTAGGTAATGATTCCTTAAAATATTATGATACTTGGAAAACTACTCATTATAAAAATGGTACTATGAACTGGAATTATAAATATGCTTATGGTTATTATACTGAAGCAGGGTATGATGGTTTAATGACATTTACTTTTGCAAATACTCGTATAACTGATAATATTTTAAGATATTACTTAAATCAAAAAAATAAAACCTATAAAAATGGTTCTTTAGTTTATAGTAATGGTTTTATGAAAGCTGCTTATGGTAGTTTCATGGAAGGATTATTGGTTATTTATTGTAATGATTTAGTTGCTGATGCTTCTGCAGCACGTTTTAATGTAACTTGGGATCGTACAAGTGCAATGGTTATGAGTGTACAAGATGATATTTCTAGAACTATTTTAAGTGGGGAATGTTCTTTTAATTTTGGACGAACGGTAACAGGTGATGTAGATAATGTTCGAGCCTTTAATTTTGCATGTTCTGCGAGTTTTTCACCAATAGAACATTACGTAAGTAAAGCATTATTCCCTCATAAGGAGGATGATAATTCTGCTACGGTGGGTTTAGGCTATATTTTAGAACATGGTGGTTCATTGGAAATTATTCGTGATGGATTTTATACTTTAATTCGTGAAAATAATCGTGATGACAGGGTTTTAGTTTATGATTCTCAAACAGGTATACTGCAAGATAGTATTATGGGTAGTTATGGTTCTTACTGTTATTCAAATCAACAAGCAGAATGGGCTTGTGATTTAGCTGAAGAAATCTTAGATAATTCTAACACTGTTAAAGAATATTTAGATGGTTCATCTAATGATTTGGATGGTTTATCTGAACCTTTAATTAATTTATTGAAATGTAGTTGGTTAATGGAAAAATTTGGTGATTTAATTTTAGGTGAAGCATGGAATTCTTTTATTAATGTTGCAACTAAAATTGTTGAAGGAACTCCTCTTGGTTGTCTTGTTGATTTACTAAGTAGTATTGTAGCTACTGCAACCAGTATGACTTTTGAAGATTATGTTAAAATGTATGTTTCTGACCCTAAATTCTGGGCAGGTATTGCAGGAGGTATTTTATTTGATGTAGGTGCAATTGTTACAGCTACTGGTATTGGGCTCCCATTAGGTCTTGGTTTAATGGGTGCAGGTACTTTATTCACTGCTTATAGTTGTGGTTTATTCGATTTTGATAAAAATGGTAAATATGTTGGAGCTACTGATGAAAATTTAATTTGCTTTGGTCTTTCTATGGGACTTAATGTTGTAGGTATGGGTGTAGGTACTGGTGCATTAACTAATACTGCAGTTAAAAGTTTTGGTAAGGATGGTGCTAAGTTACTTGTAAAGAATAATGATCAGGTTATTGTCCGTAATTTCAATGGAGGTTATCATAGAACCGTTTTACACCAATCTACAAAATATATCAAAACTGATAATCCAAAAAAACCTATAAAAACAGCTACAAGATATGTGATAGATGAAGCATTCGGGGGAAAGTAACTTGAAAAAAACTTTTTATTTACCGTATAATTATTTCAAAGGTGTTGTTGGAGATATGGCTTGGAGAAGATTTTGGAATTATTTAGATTCTGAAGGGGGTGTATGATGGTTTCAGAGGTTAAATTAGTTGTATTGATTATTTTATATCTTGTATTTCTGATGTCTGGATTATATGATAAAACTCAGCATTCAGTATCTATTTATACTGCGATTTGGATAATTTCACTTATTGGTATATTTATTATTGTTAAATTCTTTTGAATCATGGGTATTATTTTATAATTTGAACAGTTAAATAAAAATTGGGCATGTGGAAGTATGGAAGTTAGGATTAATAAGGGTAAAAATATTTTAATATTTTTTTATCCTTGTTTTTTTTTTAAATGATGTGGTGATTTGATGGAAGGATTGTTATTAGCATTTATGTTTGTTGTATTTTTTGTAATTGTTGTGTTGGGATATGTTTATAATACGTTTTTAAGATTTAATCAAAAAAGAGGTAATGAATTTTTAGAGATATTCATTATGATTATGGGCTTATTTGGGTTTGCAATATGGTGGGGATTTACGGTTATTAAAGATTGGTCGAATGTTCTTCATAGCATTCCTTGGATTAAGCCTTTTGCTATTGTAGGATTAATTGGTTTTTTTGAGATGTCTGCTAGATTGCTTGAAATTATTGAATTTGTAAGGGGAATTAATACTACTAAATTTCATAAGTATCTTGTAGCAGTGCTTGGTGTACTTCTGATAATAGTTATAATTTTATAAACATGAGATTTTTTCATGATTTTGTCAGTAAAGATATAACTTGATGGTTAGATTTATAAAAACTTTCATATATCATCATTTCATTGATTTGTTAACTGATAAAGAAAGGAAAATAAATGTCATATTTCAAATTATTTTTGTAACATTTTTTACCTTTTTCTTTCAGCTATGATGACTTTTAAACAGGATTATGAATTTTTTATCCCAATATTTATAATAGGAATCAGTTTTTGGATACCAGAATTTATATTTAAAATATTCCTAAAAAAATAGACAAATAGTAATAATGTATACGATAAAATCAGATCAGACAAATTTTCATTTGATGGATATGTATTAGAAAACTTAATAAGGGGAATTAGTGTTTCTTCATCATTTTTAATCTTTTTTATAACAATAAAAGCAATATTGCCTGGATTTTGCATAGCTTTTTCCATGATTTATACAGTAACGTTCATATTCCTCTGAAGAAAAAAATACTGGAAAATGTCTGAACCTACATTTGAAGAAGATCCAGACCCAGTAATAATTACGAAAATTTATCAATATACTGTCAGGTGAAGGAGGAGTAATCTGTGGATGTGCTTCAGTTGGAGCATGTTTTGCTAATAGTTTTAATGGAACTAATCCTATACCAATAACTACTTTGATAATTGTAACAATAATTGCATTTATTTTATTTTCAATGTCATTATGCATTGATTTATGGAATAAAATAGTTCCTTCGGATTTGACAGAATTTGAAAATTATTGGAATTATTGTACTGCTGCAAATGGTATTTGTATTGGAGTTACATTAATATTGGAATGGTTAGTGACGGGTGTTTGGTTAGTTCAATGAATAATTGTTTTTATTCAAGATGGATTTTACATCTCCTTTTTTAGCAAAAATATAAATAAAATATCTTATTAATGTATAAATTTAGAGAATAATTTAAATGCTCTTAAAATAAAGCATATTAAATAATAACTTATCCTAGTTGTGATTAGAAATGAGGTCAAAAATAGCAGTATTGGCGGGTATGATTGGAAATAAAGTTGTTCAAAAGGCAGGCAGAAAAGGAACATCTTTAACTGGAAAAATAGCCCTTGCTGTTAAACCAGATATTTTAAAGGATTTTGCAAAAAAATGTGATAAAGTAGCACTTATTACAGGAACAAACGGGAAAACAACTACAAACAATTTGGCAAATCACATTTTTGAAGGTAAAGATTATGATATTGTATCTAATTTAAATGGTTCCAACATGATTACAGGAGTTACCAGCTCTTTTATTCAAAACCATCAAAGCCATTATGACTGGGGAATATTTGAAGTAGATGAGGGGTCTATGCCTAATGTTACCAGATATCTGCCAAGTGATTATATAATTATAACAAATTTTTTTAGAGATCAGTTAGACAGATATGGGGAAGTGGAAAACACAATTAAATTAGTTCAAAAATCAAGTAAAAGACATAATTCCACACTTATTTTAGATGCAGACAGTCCAATTTCTCTTTATTTTCAGGATTCCAATCAGCCAAAAGTGTACTATAGCTTAAAGAAAAATCCATTCAGTAAAAAGGGTATTAATGTTGAAGAATCTGTATTCTGTCCTGTCTGTGGAAATAAACTGGATTATGAATATATCAATTATGGAAATCATGGTAAATTTTCATGTTCTAAATGCGGAGCCAAAAATCATGAAGCGGATTATGTAATTGATGATGTGACTTTCAAAAACGGAAGTTATAATTTCACAGTTAAAGATAAAAAAGAATCAGCTCAAATCAACTTAAATCTGCTTGGAATTTACAATGTTTCTAATGCTCTTGCAGCTATTGCTCTTGCAAGGGAAAACGGTTTCAGTTATGATGTAATTAAATCTCAAATTGAAAACTTTGAATATAAACGTGGAAGAATGGAAAGGATAGCTGTAAATGGCTGTGATGTTGTTTTGGTTTTATCTAAAAATCCTGTCGGTTTAAGTGAAGTTTTCTCAACTATAAAATTTGATGAAGATAAAAAATCCTTCATGTTTATTTTAAACGATTATGGGCCTGACAGTAAAGATATTTCCTGGATTTGGGATGCATATTTTAAAGAAATAGCTAATACTCCAAATATTGATAAATTTTACTGTGTTGGAACAAGAGCTGAAGAAGTAGCTTTAAGATTAAAATATGTGGATTTCCCAACCTCTAAAATTGAAATTTACCACTCAAAAGATCAAAGTGACATTGCTGAATGTGTAGAGGAAATTGTAGCTGAAAATGATAAGGCGTATATTATCGGAACATTTACCGCAATGCCTGAAGCTAGAAAAGTACTTATGAAACTTAAAGGGGAAAAAGCATGAGTTTTGAATTAAATGTTGTTGATATGTATTCTGATATTCTGAATATCTACGGGGACATAGGTAATCTAAAATGCATTAAAAAAAGATGTGAATGGAGAGGCATTAAATTTAATCAGAAAAGCTATTCTGTAAATCATGACATGGATTTTGATTATGATGATATTGACTTGATTTTAATTGGCGGAGGTTCTGACAGAACTCAAAGCATTGTTTCCAATGATTTATTGAAGCAAAGACAGGATTTAGAAAATTATATTGAAAACGATGGAGTAATATTAACTATCTGCGGAAGTTATCAGATGTTCGGCAATGAATATTATGATGTTAATGGAGACAATATTTCCTGTCTTGAAATATTTGATATTAAAACAACAAGTCAGCAGGACAGATTGATTGGAGATATTTTAATAGAAAATAACCTTGGTTTAGAACCGAAAGAAGTGGTTGGTTTTGAAAATCATGGTGGAAGGACATTTCATAATTATAAAAGCTTAGGCAAGGTTATATCCGGACATGGAAATAATGATGAGGATAATAATGAAGGGATGATTTATAAAAACTTCATAGGAACATATTTGCACGGACCGTTTTTACCAAAAAATCCTCACATTGCGGATTATTTGATATTTAATGCTATGAAGAATAAATATGATGTTGATTCAATTGAAGAGTTAAATGATGAAATTGAACTTAAAGCACATGAGGTTATGGTTAATAGATTAAAATGATCTATTTAATAGTCCTTTACTAAAATTTTTTAAATACTGACCTAATGTTTTATAAGTAATAAAGATAAAAATATAAATATCTAATTAATAATTAATAAATTCTTATTAGAGGATTATATATGTTCAAAGCGGAATTAAGTGATTCTAGTATATTAAAAACAAGTTTTGATGCTATTTCATCTATTGTTGATGAAGTACAAATTCAAACTGATAGTGAAGGTATGAGGTTAGATGCCTTAGACCGTAGTCATATAACATTCGTACATTTAGAATTAAAAGCAAGTTTATTTGATGAATATGTTTGTGATGTTCCTGAAAAGATTAATATTGATACTGGGGAATTCATGAGTGTTCTTAAACGTGCAAAATCTCAAGATAGAGTTATCATGTCTTTAGATGAAGGTAATTTTATAATTACTTTTGAAGGGGATGCTACAAGAACTTTCAAAATAAGATTAATTGATATTGAATATGATAATCCTACTCCACCAGAACTTGAGCATCCTGCAGCTTTCAAAGTTCACTTTGGAATCTTAAAAGATGCAATTAATGATATTGATATTTTTTCAGATAAAATAGCTCTTCAAGTTGATGAAGACTACTTTAGAGCATCTGCTGATGGTGAATTTGGTGATGCAAGTATTAAATATCTTCATGGTGAAAATATCAGCACTCAAGAAAAATCTTTATTCTCATTGGACAAAATTAGAGAAATGCTTAAAGCAGACAAATTCTCTGAAGAAGCTGAAATCGGTTTAGGTACTGACATGCCATTAAAATTAACTCTTAATATGGTTACTGGTGATGGTAAACTTAGTTTCTTACTTGCTCCAAGATTAGAATCAGATGAATAATTTTTCATCTATAAACTTTTTTTTATTTTTATATTAAACTCATCAGAGATGGTATTAAGTGGATCAATTCTTTCAACAATTGCGTAAAATTCAAAAAAAAGAGCGTAGTAACGGTACATTAGCTCGTGTAGAAGACTCCTTTTATAAAGATATTCATAAGTATTTAGATGAGTTAAGGACCCATATAGGTAATGATCCATTTGCTGCAGAACAGTACTTGCTAAAAGATACTCAAAGAATAGCTACTGAGATTTGTGAAAGGCGTGAACACAAAATTACTGATGCAGCTGTTGTTAATATTCACAGGTCTTACCATTTATTTGCAGGTAAGCCACAATTTGATTTAATTGATACAACACCTCTTAATTTAACTCCTGAAGAAGAAAAATTTTACTTTTCTTTAATTGATACTTTAACAAATCATAGAAAAAGCATTTCACTTGAAAAATTATCTTCTGATGATGATACTCCAAGTGAAACTGATGTTCCTGTTAAAGAAACCCCAAAACCTCCGGTCAATACTTTGGATGATGAAGTTAAAAGTTCCCGGGATGATGCAGTTTTAAATAGAATTGATGAAATTTCCAAAGCGAAAGTAATCACTGATGAAAAGCCAGAGCCAATCGAAAAACAAATTCAAAAGTCAAATATTAAACCCGCTAAAGTTGAAGATGATATATCTGAGTTAGCAAGAGATAATGATGAATTTGTTGACTTGGAATCTAGAAAAATAGCTAAAGATTCAGAACTGGTTACAATGCTTGTATTTGATGATGTTGATTCTATTGTTGGAGTTGATGAAAGGATTTATGGTCCGTTCAGACCTCAGGATTTGGTGGTTTTACCTAAAATCAATGCTAAAATTTTTGTTAAAAATCATAAAGCTCGTTTTGTTAAAATCTAAACCTTTAAATATTGTAAAGAATATAAATACAAACCGTATCTATTTGTGATAATAAGAAATTATATTTTTTTATATAATTTGGATTTCTGCTTTGTGTAAACGGAGTATGTTACAATACAGTTTTAATCCTCTAGATCTTTGATATTTTTCAGACTAGATAAAATTCTCATATAGATTTATAATAATTTAATTAATCGGACACTTTTTAGTGTAAAATTTAATGGTGGAAATATGAAAATACCAAAAGAAAAAAGAACTTACTGTCCACATTGTAAAAAACACACAATGCACGAAGTACATACTGCAAAAAAAAGAAAAGCTAGTGAGTTAAAATGGGGACAAAGACAATTCAGACGTGTAACTGCTGGATATAGAGGTTACCCAAGGCCTTTACCTGCTGGAAACAAACCAGTTAAAAAATTAGATTTAAGACTTAAATGTAAAGAATGTGGAAAATCCCAAATTAAAAAATCATTCAGAACTGGTAAAGCAGAATTTGTAGCTAAATAAGGTGGTTAACATGGTTAGTAAAGGTAGAGGAAACTTTTTAAAAGTAAAATGTTTAGATTGTGACAATGAACAAATCATCTTTGATCGTGCTGCATCAGATGTAAAATGTATCATTTGTGGTAAAACACTTGTCAAATCTCGTGGTGCTAAAGCTAAAATTATGGCACATATTGATAAAGTTTTAAACTAGATTCAATCGAAATTTTTTAATCTAGCTTATTATTTTTTCTATTTTTTTTTTAAATTTTTATTTTATTTTTGGTGATTATATGGTGAGGAAAAATCAAGAATGGCCTGACGAAGGAGAACTTATTATTGGTACTGTTTATAAAGTTCTTAATTATGGGGCTTTCGCAAAATTAGAGGAATACCATGGTAAAGAAGCTTTTATTCACATTTCTGAGGTATCTTCTGGTTGGGTAAAAAATATCAGAGACCATGTAAGAGAAAATCAAAAAATAGTTTGTCGTGTTCTTAGGGTAAATCCTAAAAAAGGGCATGTGGATGCTTCTTTAAAAAGAATTAGGGAAGATCAAAGAACTAAAAAAATCCAGCATTGGAAAATTGAACAAAAAGCTGAAAAATTCTTGGAATTATCTGCTAAATCATTAGACAAATCTTTAAATGATGCTTATGAGGAAGTAGGTTATGAATTAATGGATATTTTCGGTGATGTTTACGGTGCTTTTGAAACAGCAGCTGATGATGGTGCAAAATCTCTTACTGATGAAGGTATATCTCAAGAGTGGGCTGATGCTATAACTGAAATAGCTAGTAAAAATATTACTCCTCCTGAAGTTCATATCAGTGGTTATGTTGATATTGAAACTTTTGTCCCGGATGGTGTTGATATCATTATTGAAGCTCTTAAAGCAGCTGAAGATAATGGGGACGAAGAGGAAGAAATTAAGGTTCAATGTGTTGGTGCACCAAGATATAGGATAACTGTAAAATCTACTGATTACATTTTAGCTGAAAAAGCTCTTAAAGCAGCAGCTGATAGATGTATTGAAATAGTTGAAGCTTCTGAAGGAAATGGTTCTTTCTTAAGAGAGTTGGATAGCTAGATTTTTATGAATATGAAAATGAATAAATGTCCTGATTGTAAGATTTATACAATGGAGGATGCTTGCCCTCAATGTGGCGGGGAGCTTAAAGTTATTTATCCTCCTAAATTTTCTATTGAGGATAAATACGGAAAGTATCGTCGCATATTAAAAAAAGATGCTATGAATAAAAAGGATGATTAGATGGAAATCACACAAATTACTGTTTTAGAGGATGTTGAATTAAATAATCCTATTTTTATAGAAGCATTGCCCGGTATTGGTCATGTAGGTAAATTAGCTGCAGATCACATGATTGATGAATTTAATGCTACTAAATTTGCAGAAATTTATTCTCCAAGTTTTCCTCCGCAAGTTTTTGTTGGAGAAGAAGGTTTAATTGAAAACATGATTAATGAATTATATTATGTTAAAAATGTTGGGGAAGACAATTTGGATATTATTATTCTTGTTGGAAACACTCAGGCTTTATCTCCAGAAGGTCAATACTGCGTATGTCAAGATATATTAAACTTTGTTAAGGATAAGGGAGCTAGTAAAATATTCACATTAGGTGGAATGGCTACTGGCCAACCTGTTGAAGAATCTAAAGTTTTTGGAGCAGCTACTAATGAAGAAAACATTGAGCTTTTAAAAGATGCAGAAGTTGAAATCAGATCTAATGATGGTGGAATTGTAGGAGCTTCTGGATTGTTTTTAGGTTTAGGTCTTCGTCAGGAAATGAATGGTATTTGCTTAATGGGTCAGACTCCGGGTTATTTCATTGATGCACAGTCAGCTGAAGCTATTTTAAATAAATTAGCTATTTTGCTTAATTTTGAAATTGGTACTGATAAATTAGAAGAAAGAGCTGAAGAAACTAAAGAAATGTTAGCTAAAGCTCAACAAATGGAACAAGACATAATTAACAAAGCTAATGCTAGCAGTAGTGATGATTTAAGATATATTGGATAAATATATCATTTATTTACTTTTTTTTTAAAATTTGGCTGTTTTAATAAAATGGGGAGGTATTAATCATGAAAGTAGCTGTTATTCCAGATGCTGCTATGATTGTAGTTCCATTAATTGAAAAAAACGGTCACGAATATATATCACCGACAAATTTCTCAAAATATAATAATATGGATGTTTCCAGTGGAAAATGTGATGATACTCAGGCTCCATATACTTTAAATAGGGATAATATTTTACTGGGCAGTTCTTATTTTTCAAATGAATTACCTTCAGGAGTTAAAGGCCGTTTAACATTATTTTCCAGAGTTTTGGAATTGGCAGATGCATTTATTGTTCTTGGTAAAAGGCCTGAGCATTATAAAAGAATGTATGATGTATTAAATGAGTTAATTTTATTTGGCGGTTCAGGATGTTCTAATGAACGTAACATGGTTATGGCTTTAATTAAAGATAAGGGAGTACCTATTTTGGAATTAGCTTATCCGACTACCCGAAATGATTTGATTGATGTAATTAACAGGACCAATGATTTTTTAAAAAATTTAACTTCCATTAATGGAATAGTTAATGAAGATAACTTAGACATTGATTTAAAAAAACCTAAAAAAAGTCTAAATTACAAGGAGTTTAAGAAAATATTAGATGATTTAATATATTATTAATAGCTAATTATTATCCATGTTAGTTAATGCTGATTTTCATGTTCATAGCTGTTTTTCAATGGCTTCATCTAAAGATATGCTGATAAAAAATATGGCTCCTAAATCAAAGCTTAAAGGATTGCAACTTCTGGGAACTGGCGATGCATTCCATCCGGGCTGGTTAAACATTATTGAGGAAAGTACAACATATAAAGGAGATGGAATTTACACTGCAGATGATATGGATTTTGTTTTAACAACAGAAGTTGAAGGAAAAAACAGGATTCATCATTTAATTATAATTCCGGATATTGGTATTGCAAGAGAACTGTCTGAAAAACTGGTTTCTAAAAATAAAGAAAGCGACGGAAGACCTAGAACAAGATATTCAGGAGCAGAACTTTTAGAAATGGTTAAAGAATATGACTGTTTAATTGGACCGGCTCATGCTTTTACTCCATGGACTGGGATGTACAAATCTTTTGACAGTATTTATGACTGCTATGATAAGGCTCCGGATTTTGTAGAACTTGGTTTGTCTGCAGATACATTTATGGCAGATACTGTAGCTGAACTTAAGAATTTTCCATTTCTTACTAATTCTGATGCACACTCTCCATGGCCACACAGGTTAGGTAGGGAGTTTAATCAAATTGAGCTTGAAGATATGTCTTATTCATCAATAAAAAAATCAATAAAAAACAAAGATATTAAAGCAAATTATGGGTTGGTGCCGAACCTTGGAAAATATCATATGACTGCATGTACCAAATGTTACAAATTAGTTGATCCGTTAATAGCTAAAGAAAATAAGATGAAATGCAGCTGCGGCGGAACAATCAAAAAAGGGGTGGATTTCAGAATAAGTGAAATAGCTGATTATGATGAACCGAAACATCCTGATTTTAGGCCTAAATATGTTCATTTAATGCCTTTGGCTGAATTAATATCAACAGTTTATGATAAGGGAGTTACAACAAAAACAGTTCAGGGAAAATGGCAAAATCTGATAGATAACTTTAGAACTGAAATTGATATACTGATTAATGAACCTGTAGAGGAAATAGCTAAAATAGATTCATCAATTTCTCCAGCTATTGAAGCTTTCAGAAATAAAAGCATACACATAACTCCGGGTGGTGGAGGAAAATACGGTGAAATTTCTTTTGATAAAAAATCAGAAAAAAGAGAAGCTGAAACTTTAACTACTCTAGATAATTTTTAAGAAATATCTAAAATTTATTTAAGTATTTTTTAATACTTTCTAACTCTTTTTTGCAATGCACTTTTAATTTATTTTGTAAATTATTTAAAATATGTAGTTTTTTATAAAAATAATTTTTAATTCTTAAAATAGTATTTGAAAATGAAATCAATAAAAAATAAGAAAAATAGATAATTTGAATATATCTATTTTGCAAGCAATAAGGAGTTACCTACTACAAGTAAAGTAATTCCCATATCTCCAATAAGAACTGCTTCCCATAAGCTGATGTATCCTGCAATACCAAGTATCATTAATATTACTTTCACACTTAAACAGAAAGCAACATTGAATTTGATTTTACCCATTGTTTTTTTAGCTAAATCAACAAGTAAATTAATTTTGGATAACTTGTCTTCAAGTAAAACAATGTCTGCTGTTTCAATAGCTACATCTGCACCTTCAAGACCCATAGCTATTCCTACATTCGCACGGGCAAGAGATGGAGTATCATTTACACCATCACCAACCATAGCTACATCCTGATGCTTTGATACAGCATCTGATACTATATTAACTTTATCTTGAGGAAGTAAATCTGCATGGTAACTGCTTAATCCAATTTCATCAGCCACTAACTTAGCAGTTGCTTCATTGTCTCCTGTAATCATAGTTGTTTTAATTCCTTTAGCATTAAGATTAGCTATTGTAGATGGAGTTTCATCTCTAATTTTATCTTTTAAGGTAATTAAACCGTAAACTTCATTTTCAGTTCCGATGATTACAGTAGTGCTCATTCCATTATTTTCAAGATTAATGTCCTGGCTGAATAAAGTTTTGTTACCTATGAAGTAAGTTTTTCCTTTAATGTCTCCTTTTAAACCTTTTCCAGCTATTGATTCAAAGTTTTCCACTTCTTCTAATTCAATGCCGTGATCTTTTTTGTATTGGACAAATGTATGTGCAATAGGATGTTTTGATTTGGATTCAATAGAACATGCTATTTTAAGTATTTCCTCTTTATCATGTTCTCCACAGGTTTGAACTTCATTTATTTCAAGTTTACCTTCAGTTAAAGTACCGGTTTTATCAAATAAAACTTCTTTGATTCTGGCTAATTCTTCAACATATTCTCCACCTTTAATAATAATACCGTTTTTAGTACCTTTAGTAATAGCTGATACTATAGATACAGGAGTGGATATTACTAATGCACAAGGACAGGATATAACTAAAAGGGTTAATGCCCTGTAAGTCCAGTCAGTTATTGAAGCTCCATATAATATTGGAGGTAAGATAGCTACTAAAATAGCCAATACTACAACAATTGGAGTGTAATATTCAGCAAATCTGTCGATAAATACGTCGATATGTGCTTTGTTCTGTTCTGAATTTTTAATCAATTCAATAATTTTAGCAAATATTGTATCATCGTTGCCTTTGTTTACTTCAATTTCAATGTATCCCTCTTCATTTATTGTAGATGCATATACTTCATCTCCAATGCTTTTGCTTACTGCTAAACTTTCACCAGTAATTGAAGCCTGGTTAACAGATGTTGTTCCTTCAACAATAATTCCGTCAACAGGTATTTTGTCTCCAGGTCTTACAACAACAACATCTCCAATTGTAATATCTGCTACTGCTTTTTCGTGTTCGTGATCACCATGTTTTACCATAGCTGTATCCGGGGTTAATTTAACAAGTTCTATTAATGAGCTTTTAGATTTATTTAGGGAGTAATGTTCTAGGTATTCACCTAAGTAGAAAAGAATCATTAACATTGCACCTTCTTCTCCGGATTGGAGGAGGAATGCTCCAAAGGTAGCTATTGTAATTAATAATTCAATTTTAACTTTTCCTTCAAATAAATGTTCAATTCCTTCTGTTATTATGTGTCTTCCTACATAAATTACAGCTATTAGGAAGATTACCTGACTTACAATAGGATTGACAACATTAAACATTTCTAATGCATATCCGAATGCTAAAAGGATTATACCTATTGCAAATATTCCTAATGGTTTTTTTGACTGTTCTACATTTGCTTCTTTATCAATATTTTCTAATAAATCTGCTTCACATGCACATCCTGGACCATGATCATGTCCACAGCAGTCATCTCCGTCATGATGGTGGTGATGTTCGTGGTGGTCGTGGCTACAGCAGTCATCTTCATCATAGTGATGATGATGTTCTTCTGAATGGTCATGTTTATGTGCAGCATGGTTAGTTTGCATATTCTTCGCCTTCTTTAAGGATATTGAGTATCTCTTCATCAATTAAAGAATAGAATATTTGTTTATTTTCTTTTCTAAATTTAACAATGTTACTATTTCTTAAGTGTCTTAATTGATGTGATATACTAGATTGGCTCATATCAAGAAGTAATGATAGCTCACAAACACATAATTCATCATATTGGAGTGCTAAAATGATCTTTACTCTGTTAGCATCTCCTAATATTTTAAAAAGATTACATGTTTTTAGAACAATATCATCATCTTTCATTTTATGAGCAATATCATCAACAATATCTGTTCTGATACTTTTGATTTCACATACATCATTTGAACTCATATGAACATATATTCATATGAACATATATAAAGTTTTTGTTTGCCTCAATAATTAATTTTTTTAAAGAAAGCTATCGCTAAATGATTGTAAATTAGTTAAAAAAAATACGGACTTGGAGGGATTTGAACCCTCGATCTTAAGATTAGGAGTCTTACGCCCTTCCAGACTAGGCTACAAGCCCATGTTAAAATATTATTTAATAAGTTCTGTATTTTTAAAAAAAGATTTTATAAGAAATACGGACCCGCCGGGATTTGAACCCGGGGTCTTCGGATTAGAAGTCCGACGCCCTATCCAGCTAGGCTACGGGCCCTTATATACAACAATACTAAATTTTGTATGTTTTAGTATTTATAGTTAACTATATTTAAAGCTATTATTTTAAAATTAAAAATTTTTAAAAAATAAAATAAGGAGGATAATTTAATTATCCTCTTCCAATAACCGCACCAGTATTGGCATTTATTTCAATACTGTCTACAGTTGCACCGCTTTGATCAAAAATTGGAACATACCAAACAGTTTTGTCTGCAGATAATGTTGGGGTTCCAGCATACCATCCAACTGCTTCAATATTTTGAGTTGCTATTGATTTCGCTTCACCTGAAGTTATTTTTGGAGTGCTTGGGGTAGGTGAAGGTGTAGGATGATGACCTCTTCCAGATCCTGATCCTGAGCCTGATCCGGAGCTTGAGCTTGAACCTGATCCAGAACCTGAACTAACACCACTTCCACTACCTGTTCCTGTTCCTCCATTTCCGCTTCCATGACTGTTGGTACTTGGGGAATCATGGTGTGTTGTGTTGTTTCCAATACCATTGCCAGAATCACCACTACCGGAGTTTACACTATTTAAATTACTGAAAACCGGATTTTCACTATTAGTTATTCCATAAGCAGCAACTCCAGCAGCAATACATATAACAATTATGATAGAAATTATTATATTTGATTTATCCAAGTTATTACCTCCATTTTTAATTAATAAAATTGTAATTAACTTTAAATAGAATGTACTATTTTTTTTACAATAATATATTATTAGGTTAATTTAACTTATAAATTTAATCCATATTATTAATTATTTTACTTCATTTAATAAAAATTTATATTATAGTATATATACTTTTCTATTTATTATACAAACTATATTATATATATGAATATTGGTTATAAATATTAAATGTTAGTTTCTAATTATTTTTTGAAAAGAGAGGTGACACATTTGAAAGACAGAATAGTTATATCCCCAACATCTCGTCAAGAGGGTCATGCGGAACTTGTCATGGAAGTCGATGATGAAGGGATTGTTACAAAAGGTAGATATTTAAGTATCACTCCAGTTAGGGGTTTAGAAAAAATGGTTGCAGGTAAAAATCCTGAAACAGCTCCTGTTTTATGTCAAAGGATTTGTGGTGTCTGCCCAATACCACACACTTTAGCTTCTGTAGAAGCTGTCGACCATTCATTAGATATCGAAGTTCCTAAAGCAGGAAAATTATTAAGGGAAGCTACTTTGGCTGCTCACAGTGTTAACAGTGCTGCAATTCATCATTTTTTAATTGCACCTGATTTTGTACCTGAAGAAGATTTCACTACTGCAGTTAAAAGTGTATCTGCTGTTAGGAAAAATGTGCAATATGTAGTTGATATGCTTGCTGGTGAAGGTATTCACCCATCTGATATTAGGATAGGTGGTATGGCTAGAAATATTACTTCAGCTACAAAAGATAAATTAATTGATAGATTAAAAGCTTTTAAACCTGATTTTGAAAAACATGTGGAATTAATGAAATCATTCATTGCTGCAAGAGAACTTCCTGAAGGTTTAGGTGTTGTTGATGTACCACTTTTAGCATCTAGTCCATCATATGGTAATCTTGATGAATTTGATTATGATAATTTCTCAGAAGTTTTACCGGAAGCTTGGTATGATGATCCTGAAATAGGTAAAAAAGCATGTACAACCATTCCTTTAATTAATGGTAAAAATGTTGAAACAGGTCCTAGAGCAAGAATGGAAAAATTCAACGGATTTAAAGACAAAGGTGTAGTTGCTCAACATGTAGCTAGAGCTGAGGAAATGTTAAATAATTATAATTTAACTATTGATCTTCTTGAACAAATTGATACTTCTGCTCCAGCTAGAGCTGATTATGATGATAGAGGAACTGGTAAATTAGGTATTGGTGTAATTGAAGGACCTAGGGGTACTAATGTACACATGGCTACTGTTAAAGATAGTAAAATCCAATTCTATTCAGCTATTGTACCAACTACCTGGAATATTCCAACAATGGGACCAGCTACTGAAGGTTTCCATCACGAATTTGGTGCAGATGTTATCAGAGCTTATGACCCATGTTTATCATGTGCAACTCATGTAATGGTAGTTGATGATGAGGATAAAAGCATACTTAAAAACGATATGGTGAGAATATAAGGAGCTAGGAGGAAATTATATGCCTTATCATGCAGAGACAATCGTTGTGGGATGCGGAAATATTTTATTTAAAGATGATGGTTTTGGACCATTTGTGATTCATAAATTGGAAGAATATTTCGAAGACAAAGAAATGCCTGACGAAGTTATGTTTATTGATGCTGGAACAGGAGCAACACACTTTATTTTTTCTCTTCCTGATGAATATTGGAAAAAAGTTATTGTAATTGATGTTGTTGAGTTTGATGCAGAACCGGGGACTGTTAAAGTATTTAGCCCTTATGACATGCCTAGAGGAAAATATGAAAATGTTCATTCCTGGCCTGTTGAAGAGCCTCTTCACGACCTTGCTAAAGATTGTGAAGTGATTATTGTTGGATGCAAACCTCAAGAGATTTCCTCTCCTGATGTTGAAATGGGTTTAACTGAACCTGTTGAAAAGGCAATTCCTGAAGCTATGGATATTATTTTAAAAGAAATCGGGGTAAAATAATGTTTGATAAAATTAGAAAAGCTTTTGGTGGTTCTGAAAAACCTAAAGCAGAAACCAAACAAAAAATAGAATCTGCTCCTGAAGTTGAAGAAACAGCAGCTCCTGTAGCAGAAACCAAAAAAGAAACAGCAACCAACAAACCACGTATAGGTTACATTCACTTAAGTGGTTGTACTGGAGACGGTATGTCCTTAACTGAAAACTATGACATTTTAGATGTTGTACTTACAGATATGGTAGATATTGTTTATGGTCAAACTTTAGTTGACTTATGGGAAATGCCAGAAATGGACTTATGTTTAATTGAAGGTTCTGTATGTTTGCAAGATGAACACAGTGTACATGAGCTTTTAGAAGCTAGAGAAAAATCTGATCTGATTTGTGCATTTGGTTCTTGTGCTCTTAATGGTTGTTTTACAACTTATGCTCGTGGAGGACAACAAGCTCAACCTAAACATGAATCTTTCTTACCAGTTAGTTCATTAGTAAAAGTAGATGTAGCACTTCCAGGTTGTCCAGTATCTCCTGAAATGATTGCAAAAACTGTTGTTGCATTATGTAATGGTGATATGGAATACTTACAACCAGCACTTGATTTAGCAACTTGTGCTACTGCATGCGGTTGTGATGTATTAAACAACATTATCCGTCAAGGATTATGTAGCGGCTGTGGAAGTTGTGCTCTTGCATGTCAAACTAGAGCTATAGATATGGTTGAAGGCAGACCGACTATTAATACTGACAGATGTATTAAATGTGGTTCTTGTTACACAATGTGTCCAAGATCATGGTTACCTTTAACACAAATTAAAAAGGATACAGGACTTTAGGAGGAGTTGATTATGGTATTAGGTACTTATAAAGAAGCTGTAGCAGCTAGATCCACTGATAAAAGAATTCAGGAAGTAGCTCAAGACGGTGGTATTGCTTCTGCATTACTTATTTATGCATTAGAAAATAATATTATTGAAGGTGCTGTTGTAGCTGGAGACCCAGGTGATGACTGGGTTCCTGTTCCAGAAATAGCTACCACTGCTGATGAAGTTCTTGCAGCTGCCGGAACTAAATATTCAATGTCTCCTAATGTATGGGGAATAAAAGAAGCAGCACGTCAATATGGTATTGAATCAATTGGAACTGTTGTTACTCCTTGTCAAATGCAGGGTATTAGAAAAATGCAAGCATATCCATTTTCCACAAGATTTATTGCTGATAAAATTAACTTATTAATTGGTATCTTTTGTATGGAAAACTTCCCAATGGCTTCATTAGATACTTTTACTAAAGGTTTAATGGATGTTGATTTGGATAAAGTAACAAAAATGGATATTGGAAAAGGAAAATTCTGGATATACACCGAAGGTAGTGATGAACCTCAAGGTATTCCAATTAAATCCACTCATGGATATGAACAAGCAGGATGTAATGTCTGTAATGATTATGTTTGTGAATTTGCAGATATTTCAACAGGATCTGTTGGTGCTCCAGATGGATGGTCTACTGTATTAACCAGAACTGGTGCAGGTGTAGATGTTTTTTCAGCTGCAGTAGATGCTGGTTTAATTGAAACAAAACCTATGGATGATGTAAAACCTGGTCTTGGTTTACTTGAAAAATTAGCTAAAGGTAAAAAAGACAAAGGTAAAAAAGAAATAGAAAGAAGAGCAAAAATGGGAGTTATGACTCCTACTTATTACTAAATCTTCTTTTTATTTTTTATTTTTTTTTATAAAGTTGTAACTGTACAGCCTTCTTTTTCAACAATTACTGTGTGTTCTTTCTGACTTACAAGGCAGCCTGTTTTTTCTTTAAGTGGATGGTATGGATAAATGGCCATTGCTTCAGATAATTGTTTTAAAGATGCATTTAATCTGTTTTCTTTAAATTCTTCTGTTAACCATCTTCCGGAAAATGGTAAATACTGATAATTGTGTTTAATATGAGTTAATACATTTTTTGTGTGTTTTAATCTAAACGGTTTGTTAGCTAAGAAAGAATAAATGTATGTTCCTGGAGCATCATTTACAAATCCTATTCCGTCAGTTGCAAATGGTTCAATAGCTACTGCCTGACCTTCTTCCAGGATTGTTTCATCATGGTTGTCTATATTCGGAACTGAAATTCCTGCATGTAGGTTGTATTGTTCTAAACTGTGTCCTGTAAGATTAGCTATTGGATTTAACTTATATTCGTTTATAGCTTCTTCAACAGCAGCACCAATTTCTCCAACACTTACTCCTGCTCTAACAGTACTTATGGCTGCATCCAGTCCTGCTGCAGATGCTTCAATAATGTCCTGCCTTAAATTTATTTCATCCTGGCTAAAACGTTCATCTAAATTTTTACCCGGTGCCATTACTGTAATAGCTGAATCTGCAATATATCCGTCAATTTCAGTACCTAAATCTAATTTAACTAAATCTCCGGCATAAATCATTGTTTCATCATTTAATGGAGATGTATAATGTGCAGCTACTTCATTTATTGATACATTACATGGAAATGAAATACCTGCTCCCTGTTTAATAGTTTCATTTTCTACAAATTCAACTAAATCAAGTACTAATGTTCCTTCTTTAATCATTTTTGAGGCTTCTTTTCTTATTTTGGAAAGAATTTTACCTGCTTTTAAATAAGAATCAATCATCTTAACAAACCTTTCTTTAATTATTATAATAATATTTATATACTTTATTTTATATTAATTATTAATATACTAAATTAATATGGAGGCAATTATGGATATTCCAACAATACCTGACCAACTTTTTATTTTAATTATTTTAATTATAATAGCTTTTGTTGTGATTATTGTTGCTGCTCAATGGAAAAGTGTTGCTAAATCTAAAGCTTCTATAGTACTTCTTGAAAAAGAGATAGAACTTAAGAAGATGTCAATGGTTGAAAAAGATATTGAATCTAAACGTTTAATGGATAATCCAATTCCATTACCGCAAGAGCAACAAGACAGCCTTTCAGCTATAAGACAATCAACAACACAAGTGAGAAGTGAAGTTGGTTACTTACACAGTGAAATTAATGAACGTTTAGCTCGCCTGGAAGCACAAACAGAACAGAAAAAACTAGAAAAAATGCTTAAAGAAATCGAAGCTAAAGAAGCTAAACTCAAAAAACAATAAGGTGATATTATGAGTCCTATTGATGTTGTTGCAATTGTAATTTTAATAGTAGCTATTTTAGTTTTAGTTTATTATTATCTGCAAAATAATCCAGCATCTGTTCAGAAGTTACGCACTTATGTTCCAACTACTGCAGATCCGCATATGGGTGAAATATTACAAAATGATTCTGACTATGATGATTTATCTAGGGAAAAAGACACTGTTGAAGAGTCTAAAGAGGAAGAATCAATGAGTAAAAGAATTAAAATTAAATTAAGTGATATTGATATGTCTGGATTAAATACTGATGCATTTTCTAATAAAATTGATGCTTTTTTAGATGAAAAAAGTGAAGAATTAATTCAAAGTTGGTCTTTAGCTACTACTAATGATTTAAAAGACCTTGAAGACAGATTTGATAAAACAACTCAATCTGTTGATGATTTGGAAAAAAGCTTTAAAAAATTTAAAAAATCTTCTAAAGCTTTTCAAAAAGAGACTGAGAAAAAATTAGAAGAAATTGACAAAAGAATTGAAAGTTTGGAAGATAATTAATCATTATCTTCATCTTATTTTTATAGAAACATTTATATAGTTTATTTCATAGACTATATATTGTAGTTTTAAATTACTACCTTTTTATTATATAGCAGGGTGGGGTAGTCTGGTGATCCCGCGGGGCTCATAACCCCGAGATCCCTAGTTCAAATCTAGGCCCTGCTACTTTTTATAAATATGGCAAGTTAAAGACAGCTGTTGGTTTTTTAACTAAGGAAACTCCGCCCATCGTTACAGACTATGGCGTTGAAAAACGTATACTGAGAGGTATGACTCTGGAGCAGAAACGACACGTCTTTTAATGGTTGACTATGATATTTAATTGAGGACATTGAAAGAATCGGTGAAACGGCCATTCCATAGGATGCAAGAACAAAAAATGCTGATGACTACTGTAAGAGGCAAAAGTAGTTCGCTAAGATGAATGCTGTTAAACAGAAGGTGGGTTACTCTTAACATGCCATTAATATTTATTTTTAGTTTTTTTTATTTGGATGAAATTTGATTTAATCTTTTTTTAGCTATTTTTTTATTTTATGTATGAATTATTAACATTTTTTAATAATCTTTAAGATAATTTATAAATTAATTTTCATTTTATTGTTTTTTAGTTATTCAAAATTTTAGCAAGTTTTATATATTGTAAAGTATTATTTACAATTATAGTAATTTATAATAATATTGCTATACTTTTAAAATAATTAATTGGAACAGGGGGTGAAAAGATTAAAAGGTTAAATAAAAGTGCATTTATTATTTTTTGTCTATTATTAATGTTTATTATGACGATGGGCATAGTATCTGCGCAGGATGTTTCTAACAACGAAACAATAGTTAATAATGATGTTCTAGGGGATGTTATAGGTGTTAGTGTAGATGAAGTTAGCAATATTTATTATACTGATGTAATTTCTGCTAATGCTGGAGACAGTAGTATTGATATTCATACTAAGGATTCTTATAATCCAACTACAAAAACCTGGGTTGAAGACGGAGTGGATTTAGCAGGTGTTAATATTACAGTTTTGGATTCATCAAATAATCTAGTATTTGCTGGTAAAACTGGTGCTGGAGGTGCTTATTCAATTGGTAATTTAGCTGCCGGCAATTATAAAGTTCAACTTAGCTATTCTACTTATGAGACTCACACAGAAAATGTAAATCTTGGAAGTCATTCTTCTGTTTTAGTTAATTACATGTTTGTTCCAGATATTATGCTTTTAGTATCTTATGAATCACACTCAGAAAAAGTAGACTATTTAATGAGTTTATCTAAAAGGGTTGCATATATAAGTACAACTGACTATGACAAGACTAGAGAATGGTTATTAGAGTATGCTAACTTCGTGCATGTTGATATGTTTGCTGAAGGTTCATATAGTCTTTTTACTTCTCAGGTGTTAAAGAATTTGTTAAGCTCTTCACCAGCTAATGCAAAATATAATGTTGCTTATACTTTTGGTGTTTATAATGATGAAATAATTAAAAATATAGGTATTCATTTTGTAGGAGCAAGTGCAGCAGATAATTCTTACAATACTGTTGAAAATACATATATAGGTTCTTATTTCCAGGCTCAGGATATTAATAATTCTGATGTTTTAAAATCAAACATGGAAAATTACTTGAAATATGTTTATTATTTAATTAATCCTCAAAAATACACAAATCCTACACTTCAGGAAGGTGGGGCTCCCCAATTAAGTCCTGAATGCGGTATTTACCATCCGGATTTTGGAATGTTTTCTGTAGTTCCAAAAGCCAGTGAAATTAATCAGTGGATTCTATCACATCCGGGATATAATGATGATAAAAAGGGAAGTTTAAATTGGATGACTGGAGAATATGAGCAGTGGATGAAAACTGAATTGAATCCTGCAGAATTGTTCAGACAATTTGAAAACAAATATATGAATATGAAAAATCCTGAAACCAAATTCATAGCTATTGCTTCTTACTACTGTGGTGGAAGTGTTGTGGATGCTTTGATTAGAACTTATGAAGCAAATGGTAGATCTGCTTTTAATATATTTAAAACAGGTATTACTCCATCAATGTCTTCAATTTTATTAACTCTTACTCAAACTTCTCAAATTGGTATATCAGCTATAGCTTCATTATACAGCTGGTCTCTAGATTATGGTAAAGGATCTGCTGAAGATGATTTGGTTAAAATTAATTTAACTGTTGTTAAAGGTTTGGTGGATATTTCTCAAACCAGTTTTGACAGTGAGCTTGGTGCTCAAATGGAGTGGACATTTTCAGTTTCTATTCCTAGCTTTGAAGGAGTCTTTGGTCCTGTTATTTTATCATATAAAGATAATATGGGTAAAGTACATGTTGTGCAGTCCGGTATAGAAAAAATGGTCAAAATGACTACTGGATGGGCAGATTTAAAAGATATGGATAATTCTTCCAAAGTTGTGTCAGTTGTTTTGTACAATTATCCGCCGGGTAAAGCAGAAATTGGTGCATCTTATTTAGATGTTTTCCAAAGTGCTCATGATATACTTGAGCATTTAGCTGATGCGGGATATGATATTGGAATGGATAAGTCTGACATTCCGTCTGTTGATGATTTGTCTGATTTAATAATTGAAATGGGTAACAAAGGTACCTGGGCTCAAGGTTTGTTAAATCAGTATGTTGAAAAATATTGGAATCAGTTAATGGAACATCATCAGTTGATTACATTAGATGAGTTTTATAACTTGACTAAAGATATGAATCAAACATTGTATAAGCAAATGGTTGACCGTTGGGGTGCAGGTCTTGGAGAAATAATGGTATATAATAAGACATATATTGTAATTCCAGGAATGTGGTTTGGTAAGGTATTCATCACTTTCCAACCAAGTAGAGGTTGGGAGGAGATTCAAAATTATCACGATTTGACATTGCCGCCTCATCAGCAATATGTTACCTTTTATAAATGGTTAGATAAGACTATTGGTTGTGATGCAATTATTAATTTAGGTACTCACGGTACTGTAGAGTGGTTACCTGGTAGAAATATTGGTGTTCATGAAGGTGATTGGACATTTGAGTTAACATTAACTCCTACTATATATCCATATATTGTATCAAACCCTGGGGAAGCTATGGTAGCTAGAGATAGGATAGGTTCTATGATGATCACTCATATGACTCCTGCAATGGTAATTTCAGAGTTATATGGTAATTATACTACATTATCCAATTACATCGACCACTATAATGAACAAGTAAAAAATAATGTTTCAGCTAATGCAGAGGCTTATAAAAAGTTAATTTTAGAATTAGCTCCTACTTTAGGTTTTGACAAACCTGCTGATGGTCAAAAATTTGATGATTGGCTTGAAGGATTACATAATTACTTGGATAGTATGGCAGAAGATTTCAATACTTTCGGTTTACATACTCTTGGTAAAGTTTTAAATGGAACTGAACTTGTTGAAGAAGTTATTACAATAACAACTTCAAGAACTGATGTATATACTCAAATATTGCATCATATTTATCCAGAATTAAAAAATAAGGATTACTATGATGATATTAAAGGTGACCGCCAGTATGAAGGTCAAAAATTAGTTGTAATTAACTGGTTTAGGTCATTTGTTGAAAATCTTGTAAATGGTACAGCTAGTGTTGATAAATTAGCTGGAATGGATGAGTTTAAAGTTTATAACAAATCTTCTGGCTTATATGAATCATTAGTATTTGCTTCAAAAGTAATTTCTCAAATACAAAACAATAATGAATGGGATGCATTGTTAGCAGCATTATCTGGTAGTTATACTACTGCTGGTTTGTTTGCAGATCCTGCTTATAGTGATTCAATACCTACTGGACATATTGGTCACAGTTCTGATGCTTCAAAAATGCCTTCTAAAGCAGCTTATGAGTCTGCAGTAAATGTTGTAGATTTGCTTCTTGCAAATTATTATGAAGAACATGGAAGCTGGCCTGAACTTACTGCTTTAATATTGTGGGGTACTGAAATATTAAGGACTGAAGGTATTGGTGTTGCAGAATTTATGTACTTCCTCGGCTGTAAACCGACATGGTCCAGATCTGGAGACATTACTGGTGTTGAGTTAATTCCAATTAATAATTTAACTGTAAAATTAAGTAATGGTTCAGTGGTAAACAGACCTAGAGTTGATGTATTTGCAAGTATGGTTACAAGTAATACTAATTGGATTAAATTAATGTTAACATCTGTTAGTTTAGCTTTAAATTCCACTGATGATGATGTTTCAAACAACTTCCTGAAAAAGCATTATGCTGAAAATCCGATGACTGACAGGTTATTTGGTCTTCCTGGTGCTGTTTTGGAAGGTACTGGTATGAATTCTCTTATACCAAATACTGCAAACTGGAATATCACTACAATTAATTCGGATTTAGCGGATATTTATCTTAGCAGAGTATCTTATTCCTGGACTCTTGATGAACATGGTAATATCGTAATTAACAACGAAAGGAAAAACTATGAATACTTGCTTGGTAAAGTTGATTTGATTACTCAAAACTTCGATAGTACTTGGAGATTCTTCGATTCTGATGATTACTATGATTGGTTTGGTGGTTTATACAATGCAGCTAAACAGTTAGGTGCTAAACCTGACACTGCATTTGTAGATATAAGGAATAAAAATGACTATATTAGTAGAACTTACGATGAAGAGCTTGAATTTGAAATTCGTAGTAAAATATTAAATCCATTATATTATAATGCATTATTCAGTACACGTGCAGGTTCATTATCCTATGCTGCTCAAATGCAAAATTTATATGGTGGTTTGATTGTAGCTAATAAGAATTTAAACACTCAATTAGGTAATGAAATAGCTAATACTTATTTGGGTCTTGCAAGTGGTGTAGGTAATGTTGCTCAAGCAGCTGCTTGGCAATCTATGGCTGCATGGATGATGTATTTAAATTATCAAGGTAAATGGGATGCTAGTCCAGACATGGTGACTAAATTAGCAGATAATATGATTCAAATGGCTATTCAGTATGGTGTTGCTTGTTGTCACCACACATGTAAGAATTTGGATTTCAACATGAAACTTATACAGTCTAGTTCATTATCTTCTGCTGATAAAGCTAAGTATTCTCAAATATTGGCTCAAGCTACATTAACTGATCCTCTTTACAAAGATGACAGTAGCTCTGATAGTTCTAATCCTGATGATTCAAATGGAGATACTTCAGATACTGATGATAATAATAATGACCAAGTCTTGGTAAATGGAACTACTAATAATGATCAAAGTGGCAGTGGTGAAGCTGGTGGGGCAACTGCAGCTGGATTAGATACTTCTGTTGATCCGGCTGATGCAAAAATTGCATCACCTCAATCTAAAGATGCTTCTTCACAATCAGATTCATCTAAAGGTCAATCTGGAGCTACTGCTCATGAAATTTCTAAAAGTTCTGCATCTAAATCTGCAGCTGGTCAATCAAGTACTCCTGTTGTACTTATTATTGCAGTAATCTGTTTGATTGCAATATTTGTCGTCGGGTATGCTAGAAACAAACACGAAAACGATGAAGATGATTATTAAATCATTCTTCATTTAATTTCTTTTTTTATAGTAATTTTTAAATATTTTCCCTTACCATATCTTTAATTATAATGTATTTTTTGCAAGGTATACTTTATTGAACTTTGCTTAAATTATATTTAATATAATTAATGACGTGATATAAAATGGTAAAAAATATTAAATTTTCTTTAATTTTATTATTATTGATTTTTGTATCTCTCGGAGCAGTTAGTGCTGCTGAAGATGTTAATGCAACAGTTGATGATAATATAATTTCAGATAGTATGGTATCTTATGAGCCAGTTAGTTATAATTACTATTCTGATAGTGGTGTTATAGCTGCACCTGCGTCTCATACAGTAAGTTCATCTAATTATGGTACTTATTTTGATGATGAAGGTAATCTTAAATCTTCTTCTGTTAATTCTGGAGATACTATGAGTTTAGATGGAACTTTCGCTGATAAAAAATTTATTTTAAATAAACCTTTAAATGTTGTAGGTACATCAACTAATAAAATGCAGGATTGTACTGTGGTTCTTTTAAAAGAATCCTCTGGAAGTAGCGTATCTAACTTAAATATTGCAAATAAAGGTACTGATATTCAGGGAATATTCCTTAATGAGGCTACCAAATGTAATATTTTCAATAATAAAATAAACAATTCCGGTCCAAGTTCTTTCCCTATTACTTTAAATCCAGGTTCTAATTATAATAATATTACAAACAATGTATTAGCTACTTATGGAGCAACTTATGGGCATGGTTCCAGGTCTACTTCTTTAATTGTGCTTGGTGGTGCTCATTACAATTACATAGCTGATAATTATTTATACACTGATGATGCAAATGGAATTTATTTGTCCAGTTATGGTGGGGGAGCTTTTGTTGGAGCTATATCTAATTATAATGTTATTTTCAACAATACTATAAAAGCAACTGTTCTTCCAACTTCCTGGAATTATGCTATCCAGCTTATGGGAAATTATAACAATGCAAGTTCCAATACTATCATCGGTAATTACAGATCCATTTCTTCTACTGGTGTAGGTACTATTGTAACTGATAATAAAATTATCAATGCTACAGGTAAAGATTTCAACACTAATGAAACTGTAGGTGGGGACTATGCAATTGCTGTAGGTAATTCCTCTTTAGTTTCCAATAATATAATTCAAAATGCATTACTTATGGGTGCTGGAATTCTTGCAGGAGATTATTCCAATGTAACTGATAATGTTGTTGACGTTCATGGTAAAGGTTATGGAATTCAGGCAGAAGGTAATTATATTTCAATTAAAAATAATAATGTAACTACCAATACTTCTGCAGGTATTTTTCAAATGGGTAAATATGATTATTTAACTGTTACAAATAATAATATAGTTTCCAATACTGGTGTTGGTGTTTTACTTAAAAAAGTGTCCAGCACTAAATTCCCTGCAAATATTGTTATTACAGGTAATGACATAACTACCACTAATAAATATGCAATTGATGCTGCTGAAGCAGATAAAGATACTTACACAATTTCAAACAACAACTGTCATGGTTCTTTAATATTAACTCCTGAAGGAGCTGTAGATCCATCAAAACCGGTGTATGTTTTTAATGGTACAATTTACACAGTTACGGAAAGTAATTATTCTAGTTTCTTTGATGAAAACGGTAATTTAAATCCAGCTATTAAAATGAGAGATACTTTAAACTTTGTTGGAAACTTTAACAATAAAATAATGCTTATTACTGAAGGTATTAAAATCCTTGGTAAAAATGCTGTTTTTACTGATTCAATGTTTAAAGTAACTACAAATCATGTATGGATTGAAAATGTAACTATTATTAATAAAAATTCTTCTTCTTTAAATAGATGGGGAGTTAATGTAGTTGATACTAATCAGGTAATGATATTAAACAATAATATTAGTGTTGTTGATCCGAATGCAGCATATGCTATTTATATTTACAGATCAGGTAATGTTGAAGTGGTAAATAACACTCTTTACTCTCACGGTAATTATTTAACTTACACAGTTCTCGGATATGGTGCAGAAAATTGTGCTATTTCTGGAAATGTAATTAATACTTTAGGAACTGGTGAATTACATTTATATGAAGCTTCAAAATGTATTGACGGTAAAAATGATGTTAAAGAAATTTTCAGAACCTATGGTATTTTAATGATTTATTCTTCTGACAATGAAGTATTAAACAATAATGTAACTGTTAAATCTTTAGTAAATCAACCTAGAGCTACTGTTAATGGTAATTTTTCCACTAATTCATTAGTAGGTATTGATTTCTACTTTGATTCAAGTAACAATATTATTTCTGGAAACAATATTCATGTTGAAGGAAAAGACAATTATTTATATGGTATGGGTGTAATCGGATCTGAAACCGGTTCAGGATCTTCTAAATATTCTTCAAATAATAAATTTGTTGACAATAATGTGGAAGTTATCGGAAATTATTTTGCAACAGGTATTATAGCAGGTTATAATTCAAAAAATAATTTAATTAAAGATAATGATGTAAAAATTTCAGCAGATAATGTAAATTATGGTATTACTTTAGAATTATCTCAATCTTCCACTATTGTAAACAATAAAGTTAATGCAGCTGCAGAAGTTATTTATGGAATGGAAGCTTATTCTTCCAACAACAATAAAATTTCCGGAAATATTATTTCTGGAACTGGAAATATGGTTTATGGATTTGCAGGTTATGCATCAAGTAATAATGTTATTTCCAATAATAAAATAACTTCCAATGGTAATGGTAAAGCAATTTCATTTAAAAATTATGATTCAATTAAAGAAGGAAATGCAGGAATTCGTTTTGTAGCTATTTCAACTGGTAATATAATAGATAATAATGAAATTGTATCTAATGTAGGTTATCCTGTAGATTTAGATACTAAATCTGTTAACAATACTATTACTAACAATTACTTAGTTGGAAAAGAAGGCAGTGGAAATGACGGTGTAAATAATAGTAAAAACAATATTGTCAACAATAATTACAAATACATCTTTGAAAATGTTGTATTTGCAGATGTAACTGTATCTTATTTAGACAATGCAACCATTAAAATAACTGCTAAACTTCCATACACCGGAGGTCTTGCAGCTCAAGCAGCATTCTACATAAACGGTGTAAAAATTGGAAGTGCTGTTTTCAATGATGGTGTCGCTACTTTAAAATATCAATTAAATGAGTCCTATGTTCCTGGATATTACTCAATTACTGCTGTTTTATCTAAAGTTAATTATAAATCAGTTAATGCAACTGCTAATTTAATTGTAACTAAAGGAAAATTAAACATTAAAGTAGATGAAGTAATTGGAAAAGCAGGTAATAAAGTTTATTTCACAGCCACTGTTAAAAATGTTTTAGGCAATGGCGTAAGTGGAATTACTGTTGAATTCTTCACTGATGGAAGATATGCAGGAAAAGCTGTAAGTGATGAAAACGGAATAGCTAAATTTGTTTATGAAATACCTAAATCTTTCACAGGATCACATCCAATATCTGCCAATGCTAGTGAAAATAATTACTACTTGGGCAGTTCTGCTGCTTCAAAATTAACTATCGGAGATATGGTTTATACTGTAATTTCAGCTAAAGATGTTGTAATGTATTATAAAAACGGAACCCGTTTAGAAGGAACTCTTAAAGATTTAAACGGTAATGCAATTGTCGGAGCTAATGTAAAAATAACTATTAATGGTGTAACTTACACTAAAACCACAGATAAAGATGGTAAATTCTCAATGGGTCTTAATTTAGTAGCTGGCGAATATTCTGTTTACATCAAATTTGATTCAAATGCTAAACAATGGGGCAGTGATGCTAAAGTAAATGTTTTAATAAAATCTACTATTTCAAGTAGGGATGTTACTAAAATGTTTAGAAACGACACTCAATATTATGCTGTATTCTATGATGGGCAGGGTAATTTATTAAAAAATACTGAAGTTAAATTTAATATTAATGGTGTATGGTATACTAAAAAAACCAATGCAGTCGGTACTGCTGGTTTAAATATTCAGTTATATCCTGGCAAATACATTATTACAGCTGTTGGTCCTAATGGAGAACAGAAAGGTAACACAGTTACAGTTTTATCTTTACTTACTGAGAACCATGATCTTGTAAAATACTTTAAAAATGCATCTGCATATTCAGTTAAAGTAATTAAACAGGACGGTAGTGTTGCAGGAGCTGGTGAAAAAGTAACATTTAACATCAACGGTGTATTCTACACTAAAACAACTGATGCAAATGGTGTAGCTACTTTAGGAATTGGTTTACTTCCAGGAGACTACATTGTTACTGCAATATACAAGGACTGTATGGTTTCCAATAAAATTACAGTTAAAAATGTAATGTTTACTGATAATTTAGATATGAAGTATAATGACGGCAGCAAATTCACAGCTACATTAATTGACGGTCAAGGTAAACCTTATGCAAATCAAAATGTAACATTTAATGTTAATGGTGTATTCTATAATAAAGTAACTGATAGTAATGGTATTGCTTCTTTAGGTATCAGATTATTGTCAGGTAAATATATTATTACTTCTATCTGGGAGAATTTACAAATTGGAAACACTATTACTATTAGACAATAAGTAAATAACTTTTATTTACTTACTTTTTTCTTTTTTTGAATATTATTAATATTTTTTAATTGTTTAATTAACTTTTCATCAAATTTTTATATTATTTGTTTTTATTCAGATATGCTTTTTAAAAATTGTATAAAAATTTAAATATATATCATGTCAGATATTTATAACATAGTCAATTTAATAATATTTTTATTCTATTTTGTTGGACTATGATTTTATTTAATTAATTTAAAGGGAGGTGAAAATATTAAAAAACAGGGTATGTTGATTTTGGTAATGATTTGTTGTTTTATTTTATCATTAAGTGCAGTTAGTGCAATAGATGATACTGATAATTCTACAATTGTTTTGGAACAAAATAACAACGTAATTATTAACCATGAATCTAATAATTTGGATATTGGTAATCAGGATATTGTTTTAAGCCCAATTATTGGTGGCAAAACTATTGAAATTACTCAAAATAATTATGATAATTATTTCTACAAATTCAATGGTCAAATCAAAAATGAATCAGGAATTGTAGCTGGAGATACTTTAAAAATAGGTAATATATCTGATAGAGGTTTTGTTATTGATCGTCAGTTAACTTTAATGCCTTTAGATAATACTTCTAAAATTTCAAATGGATTTATTCATTTAGTTAAAGGTAGTGACGGATCTACAGTTTCAGGACTTACAATTAACAATACTAAAGGTGCATTATCTATTAATGGAATATATGTAGGTCAGTTACATGGTATTTGGATAACTAAATCTAACAATAATACAATTGTTAACAATACAATTAGAATAGCTAATGCTGCAGGTGTTTATGCAATGCCTATGGGATGGTCTAGCTATAATAGAATTATTGGTAATGATATGAGTACTTACATTACCTGTGTAATGGTTATGGGTCAATGTCATTATAATATAATTTCTAAAAATAAATTGGAAACTCTGGATTATAATGATTTGATAGTTAGTAATCTGATTTACTTTAATCCCTTTGGACATGCAGATTATGGTGGATCACCGTTATGTTTAGGTAACGTTATTTCAGATAATTACCTTAAAGCATTTTGTAATGGAGCAATGTCTATTGTGTTACAGTTGGTTTATGAAAACCATATCAACACAACTATTGCTAATAATACTATTATTCGTGGCAGTTATGGTATTAGCTTATATTCAGATAATGCTACAGTATATAATAATACTATTATAGAAAGCAGTATTTCAGTTTCTGCAATGGGTAAGAATATATCTGTTACCTATAATAACGTAACTGGAACTAGTCAGGGTAATGGTATTTTAGTTAATGGTGAAAAAGGATATTCTGCTATTGTTGCACATAATAATGTAACATTTACAGATATTTATTGTGCTATCGGTTTAAGTAATTATACTGAAGCTTTTAACAATACTGTTAATATTAAGAATTATGGTGTAGGTATTAGTATTACTGATAATTGTTCTTATGTTCATGATAATAAAATTAAAGTTAATCATGATAATGCTATTACATTTATCGGATCTAACAATACTATTTCAAATAATATGGTTGATACTCATGCTGTAGGTATATCTGTAACTTCCACATCAAATGTCATGAGATATTATTATAATAATATTTTAAACAATGTTATTCGCAGTGAAAGTTATGGTATTTCTATTAAAGGTTTAATCTATAAAACTACCATATCAGGTAATGTAATTGAAACTAATGCTAGTGTCGGTATCTACAAAGAGATTACTGATGAACTTGCAGACAATAACTCTGACAACATGATTAATGGGGTTATTTATGATGCAACAGCTTTAGTTATTAATGATGACAATTTCTACAAATACTTTGATGAAAGAGGTTATTTGAATTATACTTTTGAAGCAAATAAGACTAAAGTAATCTTCTTTACATTCTTATCTAACAAGGATGTATTCATAACAGAAAAAATCAATATTATTAGTAATAAACAAAGCAATCTTTTATTTAATGTTACTATTTCATTAAGCGGAGATGCTAACGGATCATTAATTCGTGATTTTAATTTCTATAATATGAATAAAGAAGCGATAGTCCTAAATGGTGTAGATGATGTTTCGTTATCTAACAATAATATTACATTAATGTTGAAGAATAAAAGTCCTGCTAATTCAGCTATTTCAGTTGTTGATGTATGCAATGGCATAATTCTAAAAAATAATAATATTTATATTAATTCAAAAGCTGCTTATGCTTATGGTATTAGTATGCCTGCTTATAATCATATAAGATTAACTTATAATAAAGCAATGTCTTCAGGATTTAGAATTTCCGGAAATACTATTATCATGATTGGTACTGGTGTAACTGAAGCTATTTATGCTGATGTTTTAACTGAAAGTGAAATTATGGGAAATAATATTAACATTATTTCTGATGGTGCAGCTTACGGTATAGCAAGCTGTAATGTTATTGGCAGTCCCAATGATTTGAATATTTCTAATAATAATATTGTTATTCATTCTAAGGATATGGCATATCTCATCGAGTTGCATAAAAATTATAATGTCACTTTTGTGAATAATTATCTTTATGGTAATTCTAACGGTGTTTATGGTATTGGCACATATATGTCAGACAACATTTCTATTATAAACAACACTTTCAATATCTTTGGCGGTAATTTATCTAAAATTACTGAAATTCATGATATATTGGGTATTGGACAAGGGGCTATTGGATTAATTAAATTTACAAATAATACAAATATTACTGGTAATTTAATTTATGCTAATGTAACAACTCCAATATTTGTTGAGAATAATACTTCTATTGTTGAGTTAGGTGTTACTTATTATGTTATTGATGATAATAATCATGGAATATACTTTAATGATACTATAAACTCTAAAATTATTAAAAACAATGATGTGTTGCTACTTAATAATTTAACTAAAGGTCAAACTTTAAGTATTGATATTCCAGTTAATATCACATATTATAAAGAAAATGTAAGTTCAATTGTTAATCTGATTCTTAATAGTGGTGCTTCATCAGTTAATATTACTAATTTAACTTTAATTAACTCTACATTAACATTAAACAATGTTTCTAAAGTTTATATTAAAAATAATAATTTAACAAACTCTAGCATAATTGTTGTTGGCGGTATGGGTAATTATGTAATTAATAATAGTTTATCTGGTGAAAAAAGTAATGCAATGATTAAATTACTTGATACTTCTTCAAATCATATAATTTCTAATAATATGACTTTCAGCAATCTTGAAAATGTTGTAATTATTAAAAATTCTAAAGATAATGAAATTGCTCATAATAATATGTCCGGAATAGCTGATAAGGTTGTTTATTCTATTGATTCAGGATATACTAACTTTAATCATAATAATTTAACTATTAGTGGCTTTTCCATATTCGGATATTATGCTTATAATTCTGCATATGATTCAATAAAATACAATGATATAATCATTACTGGAAATTCAAGCGTTACTAATCAATCAGCGGTCTTCTTTACTGGCAAATCACTAAGTAATACTGTAGCTCATAATAACATATTTTCTTATTCATTGAAAGGAGATGATTATGCAGTTATGATTATAACTAATGAGAATTTGTTTAATAAAGTTATAAACAATTATCTTATTAGTGGTAATGGATCTAAACGTGCAAATGCAGCTGTTTATGCATTGCATGATTTGGTTATAGATAATACTCCATTTGCACTTTATGTTGCAATTGGCGGTAGTGATACTGCAGGTGATGGTAGTAAAGAGCGTCCTTATGCTTCTCTGGCTTTTGCTTTAGGCAAATCTTTAAATCATTGTGTAATTTATTTACTTGATGGAACCTTTAAAGATTCTAATCTTGTTATTGATAAAAATATTACTATTTTAGCTATTAATCCGGGTAAAGTATTTATTGATGCAAATAATAGTCAGTTATTTACTATTTTAACTAATGGTACTTTAACAATAAATGGATTAATTGTATCTAATGGACATAATGTTAATGGAGGTTCATTATTTGTTAATAATGGTACATTATACATTAATAATTCAATAATTTGCAACTCTTCTGCTTACTTTGATAATAGTAATCCTGATTTCATAAATAAAACTGTAGATGGCAGAGGCAAGGAGTACTGGTATACTGTTGACTGTAAAAATACGGGATTAGGTGGAGCTATATTAAATTACGGTAATTTATTTATTAATTTGACTGAATTATCTGGAAATTATGCTCATAGAGGTGGAGCTATAGCGGACTTTGGTAAAACTACTATTGTTTCATCAGTAATTCGTGATAATAAAGGTGTTCATGGTGGGGCTATTTACACAGATTCATCTAAATCTTTTACAATTAATAATACTGTATTTTATATGAATGTTGCAGTTCTTAATTTGGATCATTGTATGCTTGAAAGGTATTCTACCGGATGGTCTATTGATGAAGGTGTTCGTTATGAACACAGATCAGTATGTGAAGTTCCTTTAGGTACTGGTGGAGCAATATTTAACAAAAATACTGTTTTAGAAGTTACTAATTCAATATTTGATCATAATAATGCTTATAAGGGTGGAGCTATTGGAACTATTTCAAATTATGGTGAATATTCAACATATAAACCAAAAGCTTCATTGAACTTAACTAACTGTTCTTTTACAAATAATGTGGCTAATTCCACTATTGAAGGTAATAATTCTAACTTGAATTCTTATGTTTATAGAAATTATGGTGATGGTGGAGCAATTTACGGAACATTTGATAAATTCACTCTTAAAGATTCTATTGTCCGTTATAATAAGGCAGTAGTTAATGGTGGAGCATTATCTGTTCAGGCAAATGATGGACGTATTGATGGTTGTATAATTACTGATAATCGTGCAGGAAGTAAAGGCGGTGCTTTAGACATATCTAATAACTTCCTAATTACTAATACAATTATAAGCAATAATTCTGCAAGTTATGGTGGAGCTATCAGTTACGGTTCATATGTTTACTATGGCCACACTCAGAATAATTTGAATATCTTTAATTCAACTATCTCTAATAATCTTGGTTTGGAATCAGGTGGAGCATTTTATTTAGGATCTGCTAATATGGTTATACACAATTCTAATATTGTAAATAACAAAGCACCTAAAGCTGAAAGTTTCAGCGTATATGACAGTTCACATTTATATGTTGATGCAAGATATAATTACTGGGAATCTAATGGTAAAAAAGGAGTCCCGGATGATTCTCCTTTTAATTTAGGTGATAAAATTGTATTTAAGCCATTAGTCAGGTCAATTATTAATTGGGCTCCTACTGTAGTACCAGACAAGCCTCATGGAAACGGAACTGTTACTCCGGGAGGTAATGATAAGCCTGCTTCCGGCCCTACAGTGATTATTAAGACAAATCCTATTTGGCATACTGGTCCTCAAATTGGAGGCCAAGGTAAACCTGGTGGAAATACCGGTCCGGGTCCTTCAGGTCCTGGTGGTGGAATTCCTGGTCCTGGAAGTAATTTAGGTCCTGGCGGTGGTGGCCAATATGGTCCTAATGGAGGACCTGCTCAAGGTGGAAATCCTACTTCAAATCAGGGAGTTAATGGCAGTTCTAATGCTAATAGTTTAAGCCAAATAGATGGTGGTGATGCTAATGAAAACTTACTTACTGTAGGTTTGACTGCAAATGCCGCTTCTTCAGCTAGTGCTGGAGGATCTAGTTCATCTGATGCTGGAGAGTCTAGTTCATCCAGTTCCAGCAGTGATGATGTTAAAGCATATGAGATTGATGAAGAGGATGTAACTAAGCAATTAGATAATCCAAAAACAATATTTACATTTATTGGTTTAATCATTATTCTTATAATCTGTCTGTTTATAGGTTATAAACGCAGAAAAGATAGGGAAAATGAATAATTAAACCTTCTTTTTTTCTTTTTTCTAATATTTTAGAAAGTTTTTTATACTTCTTTTTATTAAAAATAATAACATTATGGTTGATTTATAACCAAGTATAATTTAATTAAGAGGTGTTAACTATTTCTGTTAAAAAGAATGCATTTATATTCATGTTATTTTTGATTATATTGTCTTCAATAAGTTTAGCTAGTGCTAATGATGATTTTAACAGCACTTATGTTGATGATAATGTAATTGTTGAAAATAACTATGATACAGACCCTATTATTGGAGATAATGGGGATAACCATGTTTATGTAAATCCTTCTGCAAATTTATCTATAGTGCCGGATGGTAGTCAGGATAAACCATATTCTTCAATTGGTGAAGCAGTTAATATGGCTAGTGATAATTCTACTGTTATTCTTATGGATGGAATTTATAGCAGTCCAGGTGATTTAAACATTGAAATAAATAAAAATTTGGTAATTAAATCATTAACGGGCAATGTAACAGTTAATGGTAATGGACAAAGTACATTTTTTAATATTTTCGAGTCCAAATCATTAATTTTGGAAAATATTAACTTTGTCAATGGAAAAACAACTGAATATTCTAGTTATTATGGTGTTATTTACAATAAAGGATTTTTAACATTGTCAAATGTGGAATTTAAGAATATTAATTCTTTTATGGGAGTTATTTACAATGAAGGCGACTTAAAAGTTTATGATTCTAAATTTTCTAATTGTGTTGGTTCTAATTATGCGGATATGATTTTTAATTTGGGAGGCTGTAGTGTTGTTAATAGTAAATTGATTATAAGCTATTCAAATAAGAATCCTGCAATTTATAATTTTCATAATTTATTTGTGAATAATTCTCAAACTTTTGGAATTTCTTCAAACCCTAATTTTGATGTTGATATTTTTAAAAGCATTACCATGACTGTTATTAACTCAAAAGTAGGGCAATTAGCATGTAATAATGGTACATTGGTAGTTAAAAATACAACTGCTGATGCGGGATTTAGAGCAGAAAACTCTGTAGTTAATATAAGTGATGTGTACTTTAGAACTTCCGGTTATTCAGGTTTATCTTCTCTATTTAATTCTGATGCAACTATTAAATCATCATATTTTGATAGCAGTATTAATATTGCTAATTCTAATCTTAATATAACTTATTCTGTGGTATTAGGTGAAATCTATGGTAATGGTGCTTATGCAAATAATGTTTCAGCAAATTATAATTGGTGGGGGGTAAATAAAGGACCTTCTCTTAAGTATGTTAAATCAGACACTAAATATTGGGTTGTAATGACTTTTGAATGTGATGAGTCTCCGATTAAAGTAGGTACTAATGCGGAGTTTAGGGCAACTTTAAATAAATATACTGATGGGGATTCCATGAAATATTTGGATAATCCTTCTTTACTTCCTCAAATGAGTGTTAAATTCGAGTCTCAAAATGGTAAATTTGATTATAGTAGTGGAACTTTAGTTAATGGTACATTTTCTAATTATTTAAGAAACAATAATGAAAGTTCAATTGTTTATGCTGTAATTAATTCTCAAAGATTAAGACTTATTGTCGGTACAGGATTAACTGATTATGATTGGTATGTTTCACCAACAGGACACAACGGGTTTGGTGATGGAAGTCATGATAATCCATATAAAACTTTGGATCATACAATAGCTAAAGCATTAAATGGAAACACTATTTATTTGTTAAACGGCACTTATACAAATAATTGGAATTCAAATTTGGAAATTGTTAAAAATTTATCTGTTGTTGGTGTTGGTAATGTAATTTTAAGTAGGGAAAATGACCGTAATATATTCATAGTTAAAGAATGGGGTAGTTTGACTCTTAAAAATTTAAATTTTACAGTTAATTTAAAACAGTATTCTAATGAATTGATTCTTGTTAAAGGAGGAAATTTAACGGTTTTAAATTCCAACTTCTATGATATCCGTTCTGTTGGTATTGTTTCAACAAGTAATGGTGTTCAAAATAAAGGTAATGTATATGTGGACAACATCACTTTTAAAAACATTGTAGGTCCATTAATTAGAGGTGGAGCCAATATTACTATTAATAATATATCTGCTGAAAAATGCAGCAATATTTACACTTATAGGGGTATGGAAGCATACAATGTTTGTTTCCCTGTCTGGAATTATATTTCTATTTCCAATTCAGTATTTAGAAGCAATACTGTAGGTATTGTTAATTTAAATCCTACTATTTATTCTTCTTCATCTTCATTAGGTAAAAATATAGTTGGGGATTTATCTAAAAGTACTGTATTTGCATACATTACTAATTGTTCTTTTGTAGAGAATAATTTCATACCTGGTGATTATTATGCAAGTAATCGCATAGGACTTGGATTAGGACGCAGTGTTTATGGAACCTGTCATGGAGAAGTAAACAATTGTTCTTTTATTAAAAATAATGGTAGGTTAATTGAAGGGGCTGTTGTAAATAATTCTTTCTTTGATTCCAATACTGTTTGTTATGTAAGTGCTGATTTAATTAATAATTCTTATTTCTATAAAAATGACAATTCAGGTATAGGTAATCTGGATTCTACCTATTCATATAGGGGAATAGCTACTGCTAATGAAGTTTATTATTCTGTTTTTATTGGAAATAAAGCTGCTTATGGTGGTGCTCTTGCAGGTACTAAGATTGTTCATTATTCTGTATTTTTGAATAATTCTGCTACTTACGGAGGTAATGATATTTTTGTTTATGATGGCGAAGTTGATTATTCAAGTAACTGGTGGGGTTCTAATCAAAAACCTGATGGTAATAGGATTTTTGTACATATCGGATCTTTAACTCTTGATAATTGGGTAATCATGTCTTTAGATGCTGTTACAAACACTCATATTATTGCTGCTTTAAATAAATTAATTGATAATAATGGAAATATTAGTAGTTTGGATAAGGTTCTTCCAACTAGAGATGTTTATTTCTCATCAGATTATGGAATAATATCTCCACTTAACACTTCTCTTGTAAATAATAAAGCTGATGCATATGTTGTTCAAAATGAAACTACTGCTGACTTTAATGTTTATGCAAGGATTGATAATCAACTTTTAGACTTAACACTTAGAAATAATAACACTCAGTTAATAATGGATGATGTAGTAGTTTATGGAAACAATAATAATTATGAAATTACTTTAATTAATGTAAACGGTCATAGAATTTTCAATCAGACTTTAACTGTTGTTATTACAACTCCAAATGGTGAAAAAGAGTACTTCACTTTAGTAACTGATGAAAAAGGCTATGCCAAGTTTGAGTTGACTTATCCTGTAGGGGTATATAACATATCTGTTTATTATGATGGTAATGGTTATTTTGAAGGGTGTAATAAATCTGCTCAGATTACTATTAGTCCATCTGTTACTTATTTGATTAGTTATAATTACACTTTTTATGGTAAAAATGTTAATTTTTATGCAGTTTTAACAAATGGACAGGTAGGAATTGTTAATCAAAGTATAACAATCACTATTATTGATTCTAAAGGAGGAACAAGGACTGCTGTTATTACTACTGATTCTACTGGGCGTGCTGATGCACTATTAAGTTTGGATGTTGGAAAATATACTATTAAATGTGAGTATAAAGGTGACGGCTGGTATCTGCCAAGCTCTTCTGTATCTTATGTTGAAATCCGTCCTGTTAATTCAACAATTGAAGTGCCTGATGTTGTTTTCTATGGTGTTGGAAATGAGTATAATATCACTTTAAGGGATGAACACGGTACATTAATTAGAGGAGAGTATATTAAGGTTGTTATAACTCAGGGCAATTTGTCTGATACTTTTACTTTGCAAACTGGTGATGATGGAGTAGCCAGATTAACTATTAATTATCTTCCGGGTACTTATCAGATAACTGCCAGCTATGCAGGTGATGATGTTTACGGTTCTGCAAAAGGCAGTGGAACTATTACTGTTAATAAGGTTTTAACAGTTATTTCAGGTTTCCACTATAGTAAAATTCCATTAAATGGTGTTTATACTGTTGTTTTAACTGATATGTTTGGTCACAGAGTAACTAATGCAACTATAAAGTTAAATCTGTACAAAGGAGTTTTATTAAAAACTTATACTGGTGTAACTGATGGTAATGGAGAAGTAACTTTCCGTATTGCTCAAGGTGAAGGTACTTATTTAGCTACTTTTGATTTTGATGGTGATATATGGTATATTGATTCAACTGGTGCTGCTACTATTGTTGTTGATAGTCAAACTGCACCTGGTCAGGTTTCTATTAATGCAAGTGATTTTGTTCAGTATTATGGTGAAAATAGGTATTTTGTAATTTCTTTCAATGATACTAATGCGTATAGTTTGTATGGTAAGAATATTGCTGTTACAATTTCTTCCGGTGATTGGCAGCAAACTTACAATGTTGTTACTGACATTTATGGGTATGGCCGTTTGCAGATTACTTTAAATCCTGGTATTTATAATATTACTTACCAATACACTAACCCATATTATGGTTTGTTTGCTAAAAATTCAAGTACCGTGTCTGTTTATCGTATGCCGACTACAATTCTTGCATCTGATGTTATTATGAATGTTGGTGAAGCTAAGTATTATGTGATAAAACTACTTGATAGCAGGAATGCAGCTGTTAAAAATATGCAAATCATGATTGATATAAATGGAACAAACTACACAGCCACTACAAATAATGATGGTGTAGCTCGTTTACTCTTAAGTCTTGGTGTTGGCAAGTATCTGATTAGTTATCATATAGATAATCCAAATTATATTCCATCATCCGGTTCATCTTATATATTGGTGGTTGATTCTAACAGGACTTCTACTAACATTGAATCTGGTGATGTTAATGGTTATGATAATGAGTCTATGAATTTCACTGTTGTTTTAAGTGATGTTTTAGGTAATCCTATTAATTATGCTACTATTTTAGCTAATATTTCTACAATTGATGGTGATTTTGTCGGATCTTACAAAGGAGTAACTGCAAAAGATGGTAAGGTAATATTTAGCTTTGATTTAGATTATGGCAGATATATTATTTCCACTTATTATTTAGGCAGTAATTCCTATCTTGGAAGTTATGGAGTTAACTATGTGAATGTGGAATCTGTAGGCAATACTACTAAAACAGTTTTAATTGCTGGAGATTCTGAATTAAGTGGTAGCAGTAATTACTATGTTGTTTTAATTGATGAAAACGGAACATATATCAAAGGCAAGGAAATTAAATTTGCAGTTGGTAATCAAAGTTATTATGCTATTACAGATTCTGAAGGTAAGGCATTTTTGGATACTGTTTTATCTCCTGGATTCTATGATATTAAGGCAACTTTTGGCGGTGACGATACCTATAAAAAATCATCTGTAAAAACTACTTTGGTTGTTTCAGGAAATTCAACATATCTGTTTGCCTTAAACTGCACTAAAAATTATCGTAATGGAACACAATTTTATGTACAATTATTGGATTCCTATTCAAATCCATTGGTAAATCGTACAATAGCTATAACTATTAATGGAAAAACTTATAATCGCACAACTGATGAAAATGGTTGGGCAACTATGAATATTAACCTTAGACCTGGCGAATATGAAGTTTTATGTGCATATTATGGTCCTACTGAATCAGACAATGCATTTGCAAAAGCTATTGTGAAAGTTTTACCGACAATATTGGGGGACAATCTGGTTAAATATTATCTTAATGAGTCTCAGTTCCATGTTAAAGTAATTGATGGTGCAGGTAATCCAATAGCTAATACTAATGTGTCAATGAATATTAATGGTGTATTCTATGTTCGCAAAACTAATGATGAGGGCATAGCTACATTAGGTATTAAATTATGGGCTGGAAAATATGTTTTAACAGTACATAATCCTTATGATGGTTTATTAATGTCATTTAATGTTACAGTTCTGCCAACAGTAGAAGCTAACGATTTGGTCAAATATTATCGCAATGACTCTCAGTTCTATGCTAAATTTTTAGACGGTCAGGGTAATCCATTAGCTAATGCTAAAGTTAAGTTTAACATTAATGGTGTTTTATATACTCGTGAAACTGATGGGGATGGTGTAGCTAAGTTAAATATTAATTTAAATCCAGGGGAATATATTTTAACGGCGATTCATTCTGACGGTCTTCAAGTTGGTAAAAAAGTAACTGTTTTACCTACTTTGGAAGGTAGTGATCTGACTATGAATTATAGGGATGGCAGTCAGTTTAAGGCTCGTTTAGTTGACGGTACTGGTCGTGCATTAGCTAATGAGACTGTGACTTTCAACATTAATGGGGTATTTTATAACAAGATTACTGATGTTAATGGTGTTGCCAGCTTAAATATTAATTTGATGGCTGGTAAATACATTATTACATCTGTCTATGGTAGTTATGCTACTTCTAATACTATTTTAGTGAACAAATTATAATAATTTATTCACATTTTTTTTTATTTTTTTTAATTTTTCATGATAACTATTAAATATGAGATTAAATATAGTTATTTTTTAATTATGCTTGATGTTTTTTAAGTATAATTTTAAATTTTTTTTGGTGAAATTTTAATGAGATTAAATAAAGTGATGTTAGTTGGTATTTTTTTACTGGCTATTTTGACTCTTGGTGCTGTTAGTGCTCAGGAGGGTTCTTCTGCTGATGTTTTGGCAGTTGATAGTGCTTCATCTCCTGTTTTAGGTGATGGGGTAAGTTATGATAAGGCGATTTATGTGAATACTACTGGTGATGATTCAAATTCTGGTAGTCAGACTAGTCCTTATGCTACAATAAATAAGGGTATTTCAAGTGTTAATGCTTCTGATAATGCTGTTATTTATTTAAGTGAGGGAACATTCACTGGGGATAATAATACTGATTTAAGTATTAATTTGGCTCATAAAAATTATAATGGTTCTTTGACTTTTGTTGGTCGAGGATATGATAAGACATTTATTGACGGGGAGCAGATGGCTCCTATTTTTAAATCAATGAGTGGAGATTCTATAATTGTTTTTAAAAATATTGCATTTATTAATGGTAAAGCCAATACTGGTGGTGCTATTACAAGTAATGCTGTTTTAACTATTGATAATTGTTTGTTTGAGGATAATTATGCAACAGGTTATAATGGTGGTGCAATTTATCAGCAATCTAATGATTTTAAAGTAACTAATTCTATTTTTAGGAATAATAGTGTTAACAGTTATGGGGGGTCAATTTTTGCAAGTAGTATGCAAAATGCACAACTTATGAATTGTGTATTTGAAAATTCTATTGCTAGAAGCACTTATTGCAGTGGTGCAGGTGCATATATTGATGCATATAACAGCACTATAATCAAGAATAATAGGTTTGTTAATATATCCACTTCAGGTAATGCAAAAGATGCTGCATTATATGCTAATTCCGGATATAATGGAAATGGTATTATTGTAAACAATACTTTTATCAACTGTAACAATAAAGGGCAAAGTAGTGCTGTAATTAATATTAATGGTAAGAATTTTGTTAAAGGTAATGCTTTTGTTAATTCTACTTCTGCAAGTAAAGGTCAAATATTTAATGGTGGAAGTATGAATGTAATTATTACTTTTTTAAATAATTCTACAACTTCTCCTACTTTTAAAGTTTCATGTAGAGTAACTGATGTAGACGGAAACAATGTTTCAGGTCAAACTCAGGCATATAATGGTGTTACTTTTTATATTAATGGTGAACAGGTAGGTCAGGCAGCAGTTACTAATGGTTTAGCTGTTTTATCTCTAACTAAGTTAGTTCCTAATGGTGATTTAGTTATTAATGGTACTTGGGGAAATAATAATGTTTCTATGACTCCGGGTATTTTATCTGTTAATATTGATCAAACTCCTATTGATTTATGGGTTGACGGTGCACGTGGTAGTGATTTAACTGGTGACGGTTCTAAACTTAATCCGTTTAAAACTATTGGTAATGCTATAACTTATGGTTTTGGAAAATCTTTATATCCAACTATTCATATAATGGGTGGAGTTTATAGTGGTGTTAATAATACTAATTTAACTTTTTCTAACCTTGGTAACTTAACTTTGGTAGGTGAAGGATATAATAAAGTGTTAATTGATGGTCAAAATAGAAATTGGTTTTTAAAAACTGGTAGTTACACAAATGTTGTATTAAAAAATTTAACTTATAAAAATGGGTCTATAACAAAATATATTAGTGGATTATATTCATTAATAACTACTAATGCACCTTCTGTTATTGAAGATTGTATAATTTCTGACAATGTTAACACTTATGGTGGTAAGATTATAGATGGAAGTTCTACTATTGATAATTTGACATTTTGCAATAATACAGGTATGATTACTGGTGCTTCATCTATTGATAAATCTTATTTAGCTAATAATAAAATAAATAATGCATATAATCTTTATTTCCTTGAAGGAGGTTATATTAATATAACTAATTCTGTATTTGAAAATAATTTTGGTTTAGTTAGGGCTACTCAGCAAGGTATTTCTATTAATAATAAGTTTATAAATAACACTGGTTCATTACTTTCTTTTATTTTATCTAAAAATGATTATTTCAAGAAAAATAATGGAACTGCATTTATAGGATTTTCAAATACTTATAATAATTATAAAATGCTTTGTGATGTGATTAATTCTACTTTTATTGATTGTTTTGGTGATAAAGGTGGAGCAATTCAAACTGTTATGGGTTCTATTGTTGATTGTACTTTTATAAATAATTCTGCAAATTATGGTGGTGCAATTTACTTAGCTCCTCATTATACTTCTGATTATTATTCTGTAGATTCTAATATTACATTAACTGGCTGTATTTTCAAAGATAACACAGCTGTAATTAATGGTAAGGATATTTATATGGAACATTCTGACAATAAGCAATATGTTGATGCTAAGTTAACTAATCTTACTATAACTTTCAATAATTTAACTACTCAATTTTTAGCAGATACTGTGTATATGTCTGTATCTCATATTTCTGGTGCTGTAATTGGTGGAGGTTCTGTTAAGTTCTATTTGAATGGTACTTATATGGGAACTTCTGAGGTTGTTAATGGTATTGCATCACTAGATTATCTTGGATTTAAAAATGGAACTTATACTTTGTCTGGTGATTATGTATTTGCAGATGCAAGTGATAAAATCATTAATGGAACTGTTAAAGTAGCTTTAAAACCATTAAAAAATAATGTAACTGTTTATGTTTCTGATAAATTAGGTGATGATGTAAATGGTGATGGCAGCTTAGCTAAACCATTTAAAACAATTAAAAAAGCATTAAACTACGGATATTCTCAAAGTGCTGTGTTATTTGTCCATATTTTAGAAGGAATATACTTTGGTGAAGGTAATACAAATATTGAGCTTTCATCTACTGTAAGCGTAACAATTACTGGTGCTGGAGTTAATAAAACTATTTTGTGCGGTAATCAAACTGATGATTTCTTTACAATATCTAAGGGCAGTAATATAATTACTATTGAAAATATGAGTATGGTTAATGGTTCTAAAGCAGATGCTAGTGCAGTATATCCATATCAAAATGTAAAAAATATTCATTCTCCTATTATTGCTTTGCCAGGTTCAAATGTTCATTTAAATAATATTTACTTTGAAAATAATAAAGGAACTCTTGGGGGAGCAGTATTAAACTCTGGAAATATGATTATTAACAACTGTTCATTTGTAAGAAATGGTTTTTCATCATATGGTGGAGGATTAACTAACAATGGTACTTTAATAGTTGATAATTCTTACTTCTTTGCAAATTATGCATACAGGGGATCAAATATTTTTGTAATTAAAGACATGACTTTACAGAATTCATTAGTTGAAGAAGCTTACTGGTGGAGTGGATCTCACTATGGAAACATTGTAGGAATTGATGCTGGTATAACTTTAATTAATACTACAATTCAAGACCTTGGAAGAACTTCAACTGATGCTGGAAGAACAGATATTCAAAATAAAAAAGGTTACATATATTTAGCTGGTTTAAATAGAGTTGAATCATATGGATGTATTTTCAGATACAATGAATCAATAGCTGCTGGAGATATATTTGGATCATATTATGGTTCTTCTGCAGAGTATAACTGGCAAAATATTATTAAATTTGATAATTGTACTTTTATAAACATCAATAACATTAACAATGTTGGTTTTAGACCTAATTTAAACAGATCTGGTAATGTATCTTTAAATAATTGTATTATTGATATTAAAGGTAAAGTTTTAACAACTAATGCATTTGGCATACTTAACATTACTAATTGTTATATTGTAAATCCAAATGCTGTTTCATGGACTAATTTAGGCAGTCCAACTACTGGAATCATTGATTTAAATAACAATTGGTGGGGTAACAATACTCAACCAGTATTTACTGTTGTTGATGCAAACAGAACCCTTGTTAATATGACTCCTGATACCTGGTTGGTTTTAACTTTAGATGTTACTAATAACACCGGTTTGTTGCAGGATGCTGTTTTAGCATTTAAAGTCTTTAATGGAACTAATTTAACTGATTATAATGGTTCTTTACCATTACGTAACTTCAATATGTCCATGATTAATGGTGCTTTAAGTATTGCTAATGGTACAATAGCTAATAATGTTGTTAATGGTTTTGAAGCTAAAGAAGGTAATTATACTATTTCTGCTACTGTTGACGGTCAGAGTGTAACTTATAATGGTGTTGCAAGTATTGGTAAAGGTATTATTGAAGTTAATGATGTTGTTGCTGATTATGGTGATGTTGTAATTGCTAATGCTACTTTAATGGATGCTAAAGATAATCCATTAGCTAATGTTAATGTGACCTTGAAAGTCAACGGTAAAACTTATACTTTAGTTACTGATGAAAATGGTACTGTCAGTTTTGTAATTGGACAGTTAAATGCTGGTAAATACACTTTAGTTTATTCTGTAAGTGGCAGTAAAGTTATTTCTGATATGACTAATTCTTCAACTTTAACTGTTAATAAAGCTAAAGACTCTTTAAAAGTAGATGTTAATGTTAGTGTTGCTGGTGAGGATAGTGTAATTAATGTTGTTGGTCCTAAAGATGCAACAGGCAATGTAACTGTATTGGTAAATGGCAAATCTTATAATGTAATTCTTGTTAATGGATCTGCAAAATTAACCATTAAAGATTTAGCTGCAGGAAACTATAATGTTACTGTTACTTATTCTGGTGATAAAAACTATGAAAAACAAGTAATCAGGACTAATTTCACTGTAGATATTAATAAAAAAGTTAATTTAAACATTTCTGACATTGTGATGATTTACAAAGACGGTACCAGAATGGTTGCTGTTTTAACTGATTATTTAGGCAATCCTATTGCTAATGCTACTGTGTACTTTACTATTAATGGTCAAACTTATGCTAAAACCACTGATGCTAACGGTACTGCTTCCATGGGATTAAACTTAGTATCTAACATCTATAATGCTGCTGTTTCATATAATGGTTCAGATATGTATAATGCAGTTTCTAAAAACATTACTGT